>OLQA01001103.1_pt1 | contig 24748 bp, 18 predicted proteins | sample 1673151 | NCBI WGS metagenome assembly OLQA01 (sample SAMEA3136760, study PRJEB25190) | human gut metagenome | biome: human gut; feature: human-associated habitat; material: faeces | place: Austria | collected 2013
ACAAACCCATGCAGGGCCGCCAGTCATTCGCAAACGATTGAAAAGCCGCCACTCATTCCCGGCGACGAGCTTGGAAAACATTCGAAAACCGCCAGTCGTTCGCTGCAGCGACGCAAAACGTATGTAAACCCGCCAGTGATCTCCCGGTGCCCGCCTCGACATCCGCCCACGTTGCCGTCGACAACAACGTGCGGTTTTCCGGCAATCTCCCGGTGCCCACCTCGGCATCCGTCCAGGACCCATCCGTCGAATGGGCAGCGAAAACCCATACCCCGCATTCATGCCAATACGCCTCGAGCCACAAACGTCGGCAAACGTCAGCCGCGTGCTATAGTCACACTCAATCAGAATCACTTCAGTTTCATTGAAAGGCCCTTTTGTGCCCTCCAGCATCTACGACATCGTCATCATCGGCGGCGGAGCCTCTGGGCTTGCCGCTGCCATCGTCGCCGCTCGCGAAGGCGCACACGTTCTCATAATCGAGCGCGACGTCGAAGCGGGGCTTCCCCTTCTCGCCACGGGAAACGGCCGTTGCAACCTGAGCAACGAAAGCCTGGATCTTGCACATTACCTGCATCCCGGTATCGCGTCTTGCGTGGTGGGTCCCACACCGGAGCGCGACATCGCCGAGTTCTTTGACTCCCTCGGCCTCATCAGGACATCCATCGATGGCCGCCTCTACCCCATCACACGACGCGCCGAATCGGTTCGCGACGTACTGCTCGGTACCTGCACACGCGAGAACGTTGACATAGAGCGTGCGTGCACACCCATGGCCGCACGATACGACAAGGCGGCGCGCACCTGGTCGCTTGAATGCCAGCGCCCCACCCAACCGCTCAAGGCCAAGGCAGGCGTAGACGCCAAAGCCAAGCTTCGCGCCCTCCGCAGAGCCTTGCGCGATGCCAAAATGGCACACGTCGCGTTCCAGGCGCATGCCGTCATCATCGCCGCCGGCGGCAAAAGCTCCTCCATTGCCGATATCTTTTCCCTACCGTACCTCGCCGCAAGCCCGGTTTTGTGTCCCCTCGCGGCAACGCCATGCGATACCGCGGGACTACCACTCGAAAGCAGCGCTCTTAAGGCGCTTGACGGTCAACGCATCCATGCAACGCTCTCGCTTCCCGGCTGTGGATGGGCAGAAACGGGCGAGGTACTTTTTCGCGCTTACGGCATTTCCGGCATCGTCGCTTTCAACGCCTCTCGTCGTGCACACGCAGGCGACACACTCGAATTGGACCTTCTGCCTGAGCTGTCCGACGCCGCGCTGCATACGGAACTCGAACGTCGGGCATCCATGCGCGCAGTGTCCACTGCACATAATCCCAGCTGGTTCGACGGCCTACTCGCACGTCCCGTCGCCTCGCTTGTCTTCGCAGTAGCCCAAGAACAAGCAGACCTCGAGAGCCTCGGACATGCCATCAAGCATGCCCCCTTCGCCGTTATCGGAACCGCCGACGAGCAGTCCGCACAAGTGCACCGCGGCGGCATCCCCTTCGACATCGTCAACCCGGCCACGCTCGGTATCGACCTACCGCAAACATCGCAGTTGTTTGCCTGCGGCGAGACGCTCGACATGGACGCCGATTGCGGCGGTTTTAACCTCGCCTGGGCATGGCTGTCCGGCATCCGTGCCGGCAGGGCCGCGGCGCGCGCAGCCCAAGAGACTCGATAACCCGAAAGGTCATCATGATCGAGATCACCAACATCAAGGTCAGCCTCAAGCAGGGCTCGACGGAAGAGTCGTGCCTCAAAGCCTGCAAGCGCGAGGCGACACGCCTCCTGAATATCCAATCGCAGGACATCGCCCGTATCGCGCTGCATCGAAAGTCAATCGACGCACGCAAGAAAAGCAACGTTCACTTCATCCTAAGCGCACGCATTGAGCTGTCTGACCGCGCCCAAGAGCTCGCATGCGTGGAGACACTCGATGAATCCACTCGCAAGAACATCCACCTCATCGATAGTGACGAGCCGCACTTCCCGCAGCCCGACGCAATCGGTCATCGCCCCGTCGCGCGGCCCGTCGTCGTAGGCGCGGGCTGCGCGGGCCTCTTTGCTGCCCTCACCCTAGCCCATGCCGGCCTCGAGCCGCTCCTTATCGAGCGTGGCGCCGACGCCACACGTCGGACGCACGACGTCGAGCACTTCAACCGCACAGGCGAGCTCAACGAGAGCAGCAACATCCAGTTTGGCCTAGGCGGCGCCGGAACGTTTTCCGACGGCAAGCTCACGACGGGAACCAAAAATCCGCTGCATCGTCTCATCCTGCAAACTTTTGTGGAAGCCGGAGCCCCGCGCGAGATCCTTTGGGACGCTAAACCGCACATCGGCTCCGACATCCTCCCCGTCGTCGTCACCGATATCGTCGCCCAGATCGAAAACCTTGGGGGCGAAGTGCGCTTCAATACCCAGATGGTCGATATCGCACGCACCGCAGCGGGCGCCATCTCGTCCATCACCGTGAGCAGCGCGGATGCAGGCGGGATCAAACGCGAAGAGACGATCGCCACCTCGCAGCTCATCCTTGCCTGCGGCCATTCTGCCCGCGATGTCTTTGCCCTACTGTCCCAGCGCGGCTTTTCCCTCCAGCGCAAGACCTTTGCCATGGGCGTTCGTATCGAGCATCTCCAATGCGATATCGACCGCGCTCAATATGGAAGCGCCGCAGGGCATCCCGCCCTGGGGGCCGCCCCCTACAAGCTTGTCGCCCATACCAAAAACGGTCGCAGCCTCTTTTCGTTCTGCATGTGCCCTGGAGGCCAAGTGGTCGCGGCGACATCGGAGACACACGGCGTGGTCACCAACGGCGCAAGCCTGCATGCCCGCGACGGCATAAACGCCAACGCGGCGCTGCTCGTCAATATCAATCCGCAGGACCTCCCCGGAGACGATCCCCTTGCAGGCGTCGATCTTCAGCGCTCATGCGAACGCCGCGCGTTCGAGATCGGAGGCGGCGCATACCGGGCACCCGCGCAGCTTGTCGGCGACTTCATGGCGCATCGTCCCAGCACGGGCGCGGCGACGGTCGCCCCCACCTATCCGCGCGGCGTAACCTGGACCGAAATCGACCCGTGTCTGCCCGTCCACATTGCAGAAACGTTGCGTCTTGGCATCCCCGCCCTCGGGCGCAAACTGCGCGGATACGACCATCCGGACGCTGTGCTCACTGCCATCGAGTCGCGCTCGAGCTCGCCCGTGACCATTGTGCGCGACTCCTCATGTCACGCACTCGGCGCAGAGGGCCTCTACCCCTGTGGCGAGGGGGCGGGCTACGCCGGCGGCATCATGAGCGCCGCCACCGACGGCATCCGCTGCGCGCAGGCGCTCATCGCAGACCTTCGTTAACCCTTATACATCAAGGGCCGCGTCGTCACGCGGTCCCAGGTGATTGATAAGGCTCGCCTGATAAGCGGCACCAAAGCCGTTGTCGATGTTGACCACCGAAACGCCGCTCACGCACAAGTTGAGCATAGCCAGCAGAGCCGTGAGCCCCTCGAAGCTCGCCCCATATCTCGCGCTTGTGGGAACCGCAATCACCGGGCAGCTCACCAAGTTCAACTCGCCGTGCTCCGCCTATCGCACCTCCACGGGTCCGTTACTTCTTTCCCTTGAACCCGGTACGGCGGCGACCGCCGCCAAAGGCCGAGCCCTTACGAGCGCCCGCGCGCAGACGCTCGATGATCTCTTCCTCGGTGCCTCCCTCGGCAACCGCTTTGAGCTGCACGAGCGCATCGCGCAGGTTAGCCGCCTGCTCGAAATCCATCGCCTCGGATGCAGCGCGCATATCCTCTTCCATCGCGGCAATCACGCGCGCAAGCTCGGCCTGAGGCAGCTTGGCCATTTCCTGCACCAGCTCGGAACCCGTTTGTTCGGGCGTATCGCCAGTAACGCTCTCCCCGCCCGCCGGCGTGAAAAACTCGCCGTGACCCAACGTATCCCCGCGGCTGCGGTCGCGCTTGCCCACGTTCTCCGTAGCCTCGGCGATAAAACTCGAAATGTCGTTGATGGCCTTACGCACCGTCTTGGGCTCGATATGGTGCTCCTCGTTGTACGCCATCTGAATCTCGCGGCGGCGCTGCGTCTCGTCAATGGCTTCGCGCATCGAATCGGTGACGGTGTCGGCATACATGATGACCTCGCCCTCGGCATTTCGCGCCGCACGGCCGATCGTTTGGATAAGGGAGCGGCGATTGCGCAGAAAACCCTCTTTATCTGCATCGAGAATCGCCACAAGCGACACCTCGGGCAAATCCAAGCCCTCGCGCAGCAGGTTGATGCCCACAAGCACGTCGATCTTTCCGCGGCGTAGGTCGCGCAGAATCTCGACGCGATCCATCGTGGCCGTATCCGAGTGCATATAGTTGACCTTCACGCCCGCATCAAGCAGATAGTCCGTCAGGTCCTCCGCCATGCGCTTGGTGAGCGTGGTCACAAGCACGCGCTCGTGGCGCGCCGTGCGCTCGCGAATCTCATCCAGCAGGTCGTCGATCTGGCCGCGCACCGGTCGCACGTCGATCTTGGGGTCGAGCAAACCCGTAGGACGAATAATCTGCTCCACGTTGTTTTGAGACACGCGAAGCTCGTAGTCGCCCGGCGTCGCCGATACGTAGATGAACTGCGGAATGCGCGCCTCGAACTCATCGAAGCGCAACGGACGGTTATCGAGAGCCGAAGGCAGACGAAAGCCGTGCTCCACCAGCGTCACCTTGCGCGAACGGTCGCCTTCGTGCATGCCGCGAATCTGCGGCACCGTGACATGGCTCTCGTCGATAATGCAAAGCATGTCCTTGGGAAAGTAATCGATAAGCGTAAAAGGCGGCTCTCCGGGGCGGCGCCCATCGAGGTGACGCGAATAGTTCTCGATACCCGTGCAAAAACCCATCGTCTCGAGCAGCTCAAGGTCGTAATCGGTTCGTTGTTGCAAGCGCTGCGCCTCGAGCAGCTTGTCCTCGGCCTTGAGCTCGGCCACGCGCTGCTCGCACTCCTCCTCGATGGTCTTGAGAGCCGCCGTCACCCTGGGTTTCTCGGTCACGTAGTGCGAGGCGGGCCACACAGGGATGGCGTCGTACTCACGCAACAGCTCACCTGTGACCTCATCGATCTCGGCAATGAGCTCCACCTCGTCACCAAAGAACTCAAAGCGCAAGGGGTGCTCCGCATACGGAGGATAGACATCAACCACATCGCCACGCACGCGAAACGTACCGCGTGCAAGGTCATAGTCATTGCGATCGTATTGGATATCAATCAGCGCGTGGATAAAATCATCGCGCTCAAGGGGCACCTTCTTGTCCACATTGGGAGCCAAGCCCGCGTAATCCTCCGGGCTGCCGATACCGTAGATGCACGAAACACTCGCAACCACAATCACATCGCGGCGCGAAAGAAGCGATGCCGTCGCCTGATGGCGCAGCATCTCGACCTCTTCGTTAATGGAAGAGTCCTTTTCGATATACGTGTCGCTTTGCGGAACATACGCTTCCGGCTGATAGTAGTCGTAGTACGAGACGAAGTAGACCACGGCATTATTGGGGAAAAACTCGCGTAACTCAGAGGCCAGCTGCGCTGCAAGCGTCTTATTGGGCGCCATGACAAGCGTTGGCTTGCCCACTGCTTCGATGGTCTTTGCCATGGTAAACGTCTTACCCGAGCCGGTCACGCCCAGAAGGACTTGGTAGCGGTCCCCCGCCTCCACCCCAGCCCTAAGCGACTCGATCGCCTGCGGCTGGTCGCCCGAAGGCTCGTAGGGCGCCACAACCTTAAAGTGCACGTCCTCACCCGCAACTCCGAATCGTTTGAGCTCTCCGCCCACACGTTCGACCTCGAATGCGGTCATCGTGCATCACCTCGATCAATCGTTAAAAACTATGAGGATACAAGTCTTGATAGCGCTCGCGCGCATTGGTCACGCGTGCCAGATAGGCCTGAGTTTCGGGAAACGTGATCGCATCCTGCAGCGATGTCTCCCTTTGGGCCCACTGCTCCACATTGCCCATTCCCGCATTGTACGCGGCAATGGCCTTATCGGTCGAACCGTTGAAGTAGGAAATGAGATACGAAAGATAGGCGCAGCCAAACTCGATATTCGTAGCCGGGTCGCTCAGGCTCGAGACATTATAGGAAGAATCGACGAGGCCCAGGCTGATCATATCGCTCGCCGTCTCGGGCATGAGCTGCATAAGGCCCTCCGCGCCCCGATCGGACCTTGCATCTTCATCCCACCCCGACTCGGTCTCGATCACCGCTGCAACAAGATAGGGGTCGACCCCGTGCCGCGTCGCCGAATCGACAATCTGCTCCTCATGAGAAAGCGGATAGAACAAGCGAAGCAAAGGTGCGGGTGCCGCCGCGTAGACGAGCGCAGCGACGCCAAAGGCCATCATGCACAAAAAGGGAACGACGCGGTACCACGAAAGCAAACGAGGAGCTCTGATTTTAGTCATCAGCCTCTCCCGCCCGATCAAAACCATGGCATGCAAGCCACTCGTCAAGTGCCGCCTCGAGGCGGCCATCAGCAACCGCATTGTCAAAGACAATCGAAGACCATGCTTTAAGCTGTTCGTCGCTCGGCTGCAGAGCTGCGCGACGTTCAAAATCGTCGGGAGCCATACCGCGCGCGATGGCACGCCCACGACGCACATCGAGCGGCGCCCAAACAGTCGCCACCTCGTCGGCAAGCGAAAAAGCATCCAAAAAAGATGCAGGGGCAGAAACCTCGACCACGGCAAAAGGAACGTTTGGCTGCGTTGCCACGCAGCAGCCATAGGGCAACAAACGATCGGCCAGGCATTCGACAAGCACCGGATGCACGATACCGTTGAGTTTTGCCGTCTGCTCATCATCCGCAAACGCACGGCTTGCCAGGCGAGCCGTTACGACGCCGCCGGTTTCGTCCAGAATATCCCAGCCAAAACAATCGGCAAGTTCCGCCACAACGGCAGAACCCGGCTGGTACAGATCTTTTGCCATCTGGTCCAAATCGATACGTAAACCGCCCGCGCGCTCAAGATAGCGTGCCGTATACGACTTGCCCGATGCTATGTTGCCTAAAAGAAATAACGTAAACATGAGCCTTATTGAAACATAAATAAAGAGCCAAAGGGACAGTCCCTTTGGCTCTCAGGCAAACCTATGCCGAATCTTCGCGTTAGGCGCTATATGCTAGGCCAACTCGCGGTTGCGCTCGGCGCACGCGAGCATCGCATCGACCACGGTCGCGCGCAGACCACCGCGCTCGAGCTCGGCCACGGCAGCAATCGTCGTGCCGGCAGGCGAGCTCACCATGTCCTTGAGCACGGCGGGATGCGTGCCGGTCTCCTGCAGATACTTGGCAGTGCCCAAAACCGCCTGTTCGGCCATAGCGTAAGCCTGAGCGCGCGGCATGCCCTCGATGACCGCGGCGTCTGCCATAGCCTCGATAAACAGACACACATAGGCAGGAGCAGAGCCAGAGACGGCAACAACCGCGTCCATCAGATGCTCGGGGATAAACTCAGCTTTGCCAAAAGCGCAGAACAGCTCGTGAACGTGCTCGCGCTCCGCCTCGGTCACGTTTCCATTCGGACACAGGGCGCTCATCGACTCGCCCACCATTGCGGCCAGGTTGGGCATAACGCGCACGATCTTATGGTCGACGCCCAAAAGGCCCTCGAGGCGCTCAAGGGAAACGCCGGCAGCAATGGAGATGATAACGGCATCCTTATCGACGGACGGGGCAAACGCTTTGACGACACCATCGAGATACTGCGGCTTCACAGCGATGATGATGCTCTTGGCGCCAGCCACGGCCTCGCTGTTGTCACAAGTTCCCTGGCAGCCAAGCTCGCCTGCGAGCCTCTGCTGCGACGTCTCGCTCACATCTGCGACCGTAACGTCCTGAGCGGCCACGAGACCGGAGCCCACGATACCCTTGAGCATCGCAGTACCCATGTTTCCGCAACCGATAAGTGTCAGTTCCTTAGCCATATCTCTATCCTCTCAATTCGACGATGCGGCAGATGCACACCGGACCATTCTGTCACATCGCATCGTTACCTATAGAATCCTCAAAGCAATCTAAAACACAATCTAGAACGACTGCTCGGTACGATTGATGATTTCGTTTTGAAGCTCCGTACCCAGGTTGCACCACTTCTCGGAGAAACCTGCCACGCGGACAATAAGGTCCTTGTAGTTTTCCGGATGCTTTTGAGCATCCAGCAGCGTCTCCTTGTCGATGATGTTGAACTGGATGTGGTGGCCGTCCATGTCAAAGTAGCTGCGCACCAGGTCGGCCAGATTCTCGATACCCTTGTCTCCGGCAATGGAGCTTGGCGTGAACTTCTGGTTGAGCAGGGTGCCGCCTGTTGCCGCGTGGTCCATCTTGGCGCAAGACTTGATAACTGCCGTAGGGCCGTTGACGTCGGCGGAGCGCTCGGGCGAGATGCCGTCGGAAACAGGCTCGCCAGAGAGACGGCCAGAAGGAGATGCGCCCGTAACCTCGCCAAAGTAGATATGGCAGGTGGTGGGCAGCATGTCGATACGCCACTCGCCGCGACGCATGTTGGGCCTACCGGTGATGGTGTCGTGGAAGTACCGGAACACCGCACGCATGATATCGTCGGCGTAATCGTCGTCGTTACCAAACTTAGGCGTCTTGCGGCTCACGAGATTGCGAATCAGCTGATACTTCTCGCCCTCAAAGTTGTGGCCGATAGCCTCAAGTAGCTCATCCATGGTGAAGCGCTTCTCGTCATAGACGTTGTACTTGAGCGAGGAGAGAGCGTCGGTGATGGAGCCGATGCCCACGCCCTGGAGGTACGTGGTGTTGTAGCGAGCGCCACCGGCGTTGTAATCCTCGCCGCGAGCGATGCAGTCCTCGGTCAGAAGCGACATGTAGGGCACGGGATTGTACTTGGCGGTCAGCTGAGTGTTGATGTTCGAACCGTTGACCTTAACATCCTCGAAGTACTTAACCTGCTTCTTGTAGGCGTCGAAGAGCTCCTCGAAGGTCTCGAAATCGCGCGGGTCGCCAGTCTCGATACCAATCATCTTGCCAGAACGGGGGTCAACACCGTTGTTAAGCGTAACCTCGAGAATCTTAGGCAGGTTGAAGTAACCGGTCAGAGGATAGGCCTCATAGCCCCAGCAGCCGGTCTCAACACAACCCGAAGAACCACCATGACGGGCATCGGCCAGGCTCTTGCCGGCATTGAGCTGCTCGTCGATGATCTCCTCGGTGTTGTAGAAGGCGGGCTGGCCCCAACCGGCGCGAGCGACCTCACAAGCGCGCTTCAGGAACTTGCGCGGGGTCTTGCGGCTGATCTGCACGTTGGAGTTGGGCTGGATGAACATCATTTCTCCCATGCAGTCGAGAATGATGTAGGAGACGTCGTTCACGCCATTCTTGCCGTCCGGGGTGACGCCGCCGGTATTGATGTTGGCGAAGTCGGAATAGGTGCCGGACTCCTTGAGGGTCACACCCACCTTGGGAGGTGCGGGCTGGCTGTTGAACTTGACCCACAGGCACTCAAAGAGCTCAAGGGCGTGCTCGCGGTCAAGACGGCCAGCGGCAACGTCGGCCTGATAGTACGGGTTCAGATGCTGGTCGAGGCGGCCCGGGGTGTAAGCGTCCCACGGGTTCGTCTCGCTGGTGACAGCGAGGTGGATAAACCAGTAGCGCTGAATCCACTGCCAGTAGGTCTTAGGGCGCTCATTGGCCACAACGCGGCAGTTCTCAGAGATCTGGCGCAGCTCCTCAGCACGCTTGGAATCGCCCTCTTCCTCAGCCATCTTGGCAGCAAGGTCGGCATAGCGGTTGGCAAGCACGGTGGTTGCGTCAACGGCGATAAGCATACCGCGCAGCTCATCACGCTTCTCGAGAGCCTGATTGTCGTTCAGATAGTCAATGGCATCGAGAGCATCCTGGATCTCCTGCTTGATCTCGGCAAAGCCATGGGTCACGCCGCGTTCAGAGCCCAGGCAGGTATGACCGCCGGCGCGCTGCTCATAGAACTCAGTGAAGATGCCGGCCTCGAAAGCGAGGTGCCACCGCTCGGTCTGGGCAGCCATGATCTTCTCGCGAAAAGCGCGGTTCTTCCAATACGGAATGATGATCTGCTCCTGGACGCGCAGGTCGTCCTCGGTAACCTTGAAGTTGACCTGCTCGCGATCGTTCATATTGTGCATGTCCTCGAGCGTATGGCAGCAAAGCTCAGGGAACGTCGGAGCAGCCTGGGGCCCGCGTCCCTTCTCGCCCACAATCAACTCGCCGGGCTCGATGCGGATGGTCTTGCGCTCAAAGTAGTCATGGAGCACCTGGCCGCGAAGCTCGGGGATCGAAAGAGAGCCCTCATAGCGCTTGTATGTCTCGGTTTCGATGAGCGCGCGCTCCATATCGATGTACGGCTGCGTGGTCTCGCTCTGATGACGGAGCATCTTGACACGGTCGTTCATGCCGCGATCCTCCTGCCATGTGGCATGGCTGGTCTCGCGCGTCGGGGCCGCATGAGAGGATACTGCCTTCAAGGCCTCTTCAATCGCGGCGAGCTCCGCCATTTCCAATTCCTTTACGTTTTCCATCGTTACCCTCCAATTTGAACGTTATCGAACCCATGCTGCAAAAACAGATCTTTCAGATGCTCCATGCGTTCTTCGCTTGGAACCTGCAAGTCACGAGCTAAATACAGCCTTCCCAGACGTGTATATTTGCTGCTTCCCGTTGTGTGGTAAGGAAGCAGATTCACCGGCGGCATTCCCACATGGCTTTTGAGGTACTCAATGACAGCGAGCATGCTCTCATCGTCATCGTTCACCGTTCCAATGGTCGGAATGCGAATGTTGAGCGATGCGCCGTTATGGGCCAAAAACTCGAGATTTCGAAGAATGACATCGTTTGAACGGCCAATATATTTGATGTGCTTCTCTTCGTCGATCATCTTAATGTCGTACAGCCAAGTATCAACATAAGGAAGCAGACGACGATAGGTGCCCAAAGGCGCATAGCCGCACGTGTCGATGGCGATGTCGATGCCCTCAAAGTGAAGCTTGCGGCAAAGCTCCTCCATGAAATCGGGGTCCTGGACCATGCATTCGCCGCCCGAAAGCGTAACACCGCCTCCGGAGCGCTCGTAGAACTGCTGGTCCTCCAGAGCCTTCTGGACAAGCTCATCCACCGTATAGCGCTGGGTGCCCACGATTTCTCGGCATTCGTTTGGGCACCAATCCAGACAGGCTCCGCAGGTTACGCAGGTACCCTTGCTCGTGTGTGCATGCCCATCTTCCCCAACAGTCACCGCGTCATGCGGGCACGCCTTAACGCACAGCCCGCATCCCGTGCACTTGCCGGGATCAAACATCAGCTCGCGATTAAAGCTCTGGCTCTCGGGGTTATGACACCACCAACATGACAGCAAACAGCCCTTAAAAAAGATCGACGTGCGAATTCCATGGCCATCATGCACCGAGAACTTCTGAACATTTATGACAGCTGGCAATTTCATCTCTGGTCAGTCCCGTTCCTATGCAATGCCGATGAGCATGCAAATCACGTTTGCCAAGACGCCCGCAGCAAGGCCGCCCACCAGATGCGTCACAATCGCGAAACCGGTGAACTCGGTGCCCTTCAGGTCATCGAGCATCGGAACGTGCGTAGAGAGGAAGCCGCTCCAGCAAAAGCAGATTGCCGTGAGTACCGCGATGTCCTTGGCGCCGAGCAGCCCGCCCTGAAGCAGGCCGGCAACAAGGCTCGTAGAAGCGCCGGCAGAGGCCAGCGAGGTAGCCACAACACTCAAGGCCTCCATGTGCGTAAAGCCAAAAAGCGGGGTGATGATGAAATCGATCTTGCCGGCAAGCCAGGGAAGGAAATACACGCCTTCGTAGGCGGCACCCGTGTAAACGCCGCCCTCGCCAGCGCCATTCGACAGCATCATGACGATCGTGCAGATGATAAGAACACCTGGGATGATGGCGAGACCAAGCTGAACACCGTCCTTACCGCCGTCAATCAAGGAAGACATGGCGCGCATGGCGACGCCGCCCTCACGGATGGCGCGCTTGCCCTCAGGAAGCTCGACACCGTCATCATCCATCTCATAAGCATCGACTGCGTCCTGTTCTTTACCGAACTTACGGGCGCAAGGAATGAGCAGCAGGCGGGTCGAAAGAACGCCACCCAGAATGGCACAGAGGCTGCCAATACCGGCGGGAACAATGGTGTCGACACCGTTGGTGCCAGAGAGGCCCAGGACAGCACCGACAACAATCATGCCGATGCCGAAGCAGGTACCGAAGTTAACGAGGGCAGGAATCTGATAGCGCTTGAAGTAACGCATAAAACCGCGGTTATGGATAAAGGTGCAGATCGCGGGATTATCGGACAGGAAGGTCGCGATAGCACCTACGGAAGCTGCACCAGGCAAACCAAAAAGCGGTTTCATCAGCGGAGTGATCAACTTATTGAGCATAGCAACGACGCCAAACTCAGTGAACAGAGAACCCAAGGCTCCGCACACGACGGCAATCGCCATGATATAGAAGCAGGTGTCCAGGAGCTGCGCGTACGCCGTCTTCATGAGGGTGGAGATCATATTGGTAGTACCCATAACCATAGCCATGGGAACGAACAGCACGCACAGGCCAACAAGGCAGCCAATCCACTCCGGGCTCAACTCTTTCGTAAAATGCGTCGTGGGCGCCACGCCCTGATCTAAGGATCCGCCCTCGACTAACGACAGATTTTGAAGCGTTTCAGTAGCTATATTCTCTTCAACTAGCACGCTCTTGGACATTTAAACCCCTTCCGAGCACGACAACGCAACAACAGAAAACGGACGGCATCGCAGTGACGTCCAGAAATCTGGGTCAACCAGCGAAACCGTCCGTATGACATAAAACAAAAAACGGTATCGCAGTAGACAGGGAAATTCCCAAGTCAAACTGCGATACCGTCCGTAGGTGCTGTTTTATGCACTTCTCCGCCCATAGAGTGACCATCTGTGGGCGCTATTGCGCTCGGTAGCAGGCAAAAACAAATTCGTTTAAGCAAGGACATTTTCGATGAAATGAGAGACGAAACAGAATTGAAACGTATCAAAGGCTGCTAAAGGCAGGAATTATAAGATGAACGGTATTAACGAAAGCGAGCCATCTTATGAAGTAAAGAATTACTTTTAATATCATACAAACGAAGGTCAAAACGACGAATAACCAGATTGCGGAGAAGCATCTGGAAAAGCCCTAAGCGTTTCCAAAAAAGGTCAAGCACGATAGCCGGAAATATGCCGTCAAAGCCAGGAGCAGGCTTAGCGGCCACACAGTCTTATATCCGTAAAAAAACAAGCGTAACGATCACGAAATCGCTTCCTAACCAAAATAAGTGCCAGCCAAGCGCACAAAGCAAAATACTAAAAGAAGTTAAAAAGCTATATCAAAGTTAAGCAAGATTGGCCACAGGCGCTCTAAGGGCAGCAGGCCCCGCTTTAAGGCCCTATAACCTCATGTCCCTCCCCCTTGCACGAGAGAAAACGCACAAGGGCCCAACGGACGGGACAAGGGCCCGATATGTGTTTTGCAACTTTGATTTTTGGGTTTTCACGACTTATTATTTTCGGGTTTCACGTTTTCCGGCAAGGGCGCACGGCCAGTTCCCCTAATTCTCAGACCTGCCCATCATGAGCGCCTCTTCGAACCGCCTGCTCTGGCCGCCGAACTCGACGAGGCGGCCATGGTGCATGATGCGGTCGACGGTGGCGGTGGCGAGGTGGGCGTCGCCGAGCACCGTGCCCCACTTGCCGAACTCGATGTTGGTGGTGACGATCATGCTGCGCGTCTCGTACGTCGCCGACATCACCTGGTACAGCAGCCTGGCGCCCTCGATGTCTATGGGGATGTAGCCGTACTCGTCGATTATCAGCAGGTCCGCCTTCGCTATGTCCCTGAGAGCGGACTCGAGCCCGTTGTCCGCCGCCGCGGCCTTCAGCGCCAGCACCAGCGACGCCGTCTCGAAGTAGCGCACCCGGTAACCGCGCTCGGTCGCCAGCACGCCGAGGGCTATCGACAGGTGGGTCTTGCCGCGCCCGCAGCCGCCGTAGAACACGAAATCCTGGGCCGCCTCGACGAATCCGAGCGACAGCATGTCCTCGACCGTGTAGCCGTCGGGCATCGACACCTCCGAGAAGTCGAAGCCCTCGACGGATTTGACGGCCGGGAACTTGGCCCGCTTCAGCAGCCTCGCCTTCCTGTTTTCTTCTCGCGTGGCGTTCTCGCTCCTGATCAGGTCGCACACGGCGGCGAGCTGGCCCCTCGTAGCGCCCTTGGCGAACGCCGCCACCGTCGAGCCCGTGAAGTACATCGTCCTCGCCAACGCCGAGAACTCGGCCTCGAGTTGGCCCCTCGTCATCTGATCCGCCTCCATCACGCCTCCTTAGCGAATGCCGCGTCGTATATTTCCAGGTCGGGGGCATCGTCGTAGGATATCGAGCCGCGTCCGCTGGCGATGCACGCGGCCGAGAGCGCGACGTCGGCCGCGCTGGGCACGCCGCCGCCCGACAGGGCGGCCATGGCGCGCACCGTCGCGTCGAAGCCCGAAGACGAGCTCACGTCCCGCATCATCCTGAGCATGGCCCCGCGGTCGGCCTTGCCCATGGCGTCCATCGCGCGCGACAGCGACTCCGGGATCGACGCCCTCACGGCGCTGTTGCGCCAGCCTCCCGGCTTGCGGCAGAGCAGCGCCAGCTGGGACACCGGGTCGCTCGCCCTGGTCGGCGCGTCGCCGTAGGCCCGCTCGAATGTCGCTATCGGCGATCCGTCGGGCTCGTAGAACGACGCCTCGAACGCCCCGAGCTCGACGATGACGCGGCGCTGGCCGCGCTCGGGCCCCAGCGGGTAGCGGTGCCTGCCGTCGATGACGGCGTCGCCGTACTTGTCGGTCTTCGCCGCGTCCACGCGCGCCGCCCTGAACGGCTTGGCGGGCAGCCCGGCCATGGCGGCGGCGTCCTCCGCGAAGAGCTGGCTTTCCGGCTCGCCCTTGAGGTAGTGGGGCTTGCCGGCCCTCGCCATGCATTTGCCCAGCAGCCTCTTGTTGTAGGCCCGGAGGCTGTCGACGCGGGGCATGGGCACGAACAGGTTGCGGCGGATGGCGCCCACGGCGTTCTCCACCGCGCCCTTCTCGTTGCCCGACGCGGGATTGCAGAAGGCGAACTCGAAGCCGTAGTGGGCCGCGAACCTCTCGAAGGTGTCGGCCGCGCTCACGCGCTCGCCGACGCGCCTGCCGACTCCGGTGGCGTTGTCGAACACGAGCCGCAGCGGCACGCCGCCGCAGAACTCGAACACCGCCTTGAGGCCCTCGCACACGCATTCGGACGTCTCGCCCCAGAAGCATTGGGCCAGCGACACGTTCGAGAAGGGGAACGTCACCACGAGGTAGTGCACCTCGCGGACGACCCCGAGCACCCTGAAGTCGCAGACGCCGAAATCCACCTGCGCCTCGCCTGGCGCCCATTCGAGTTTGAGGAACTGTCCATTCGCACTCTTGAGCTGGGACTTTTTCTCCTTCACGTATTTCTGGACGGTCGTGTATCCGCCGTCGTAGCCGCATTCCGCCACAAGCCGGTCGAAGATCCTGGTCGCCGTGTGGCGCTGCTTGGCGCGCCTCTTCCTGTCTTCAACGAGCCACGAGTCGATGGTCGCCTTGTAGGGATCGAGCTTCGACACCCTGGCCTTTCTTCGCTTTGCGGGCTGCGGGGAGAAGTCCTCCATGTCGCGATACTTGCGAACCGTCGGCTCGGACACGCCCTCCTCCCTGGCGATCTCGGCGACGCTGTCGCCGTCGGCGCAGCGGCGCCTGATTGATAAAATGGTTGACATGCCGATCATTTCCTTCCCGGCCTCTCTTGATCGATTACCGAAGCAACGACCAAAATAGGCCAATCGAGGGGAATGGTCGGCGCCTTTGCCTATGCGGCGAAAGAAACGCTGTGAAAGACGAAACTTTTATCTTGTGAATCCCTGAATAATTAAGCTATCAAAAACACAGATTTCTTGACAAACCCAGCAGATGCGGTGATCACGCGGCCAAAATGCACGTTTTACCGCCAGTCATTTTAAAAAGAGCCTCGGCTGGGCGCGAGATGTGCCGAGGCACACCAAAAAGACGGCCTCGGGGCATTTCTAGCGCACGAGTTTTCCATTGAGGACCTCTCATTGACCCTTTGTTCGCCTTGGTCTGGAGCGATTCATAAAATCTAAGTGCCAAGAAATAAGATTTTTTGCATTTGCGTTGTATAAGTTGGAATCGCTGGGTACTATTCATACCGTTCGTAACGAGAGAGGGCCATCGCGCACATCTTGTCGCATGGCAACAAAGGAGGAACAAAGCATGTCTTTGAAGCCGCTTGCAGATCGCGTTCTCATCAAGCCGGACGCAGCCGAGCAGAAGACCGCTTCTGGCCTGTATATCGCCAGCAACGCTCAGGAAAAGCCCCAGCGCGGCACCATCGTCGCCGTGGGCGCCGGTAAGGTTAACGACAAGGGCGAGCGCATCCCCATGGATGTCAAGGAAGGCGACGTTGTCATCTACGGTAAGTTTGGTGGCAACGAGGTCAAGGTCGACGGCGAGGATTACCTGCTGATGCGTGTCGACGATATCTACGCCGTCGTCGAGTAGCTTTCTCGGACATTTTATCTATACCGCGCGCCGTCATGACTCGGGCTCGCGCGCGGTGTCACTTCTTTTGGAGGAATAATCAATGGCTAAGAACATCACGTTCAACACCGACGCTCGCGCCAAGCTCGCCAAGGGCGTCAACACCCTGGCCGATGCCGTTACCGTTACCATGGGACCCAAGGGCCGCTACGTTGCTCTTCAGCGTTCCTATGGCGCCCCCACCATCACCAACGATGGCGTTTCTGTTGCCAAGGAGATTGAGCTCGAGGACAACATCGAGAACATGGGCGCTCAGCTGGTGAAGGAGGTCGCTACCAAGACCAACGACACCGTGGGTGACGGCACCACCACCGCAACCCTGCTTGCTCAGGCTATCGTCAACGACGGCCTGCGTAACGTTGCTGCCGGCGCTAACCCGCTGGCCATCCGCCGTGGTATCGACAAGGCTGTCAACGCTGCCGTTGCCGAGATGAAGGCTCAGGCCAAGCCCGTCGAGACCAAGGACCAGATTGCTTCCGTTGGCACCATCTCTGCTGGCGACCCGCAGGTTGGCGAGAAGATCGCTCAGGCCATGGAGGTTGTGGGCAAGGACGGCGTTATCACCGTCGAGGATTCCCAGACCTTTGACATTACCATCGACACTGTTGAGGGTATGCAGTTCGACAAGGGTTACGTCTCCGCTTACTTCGTCACGGACAACGACCGCATGGAGGCCGTGATGAAGGATCCGTACATCCTCATCACCGACCAGAAGATTTCCAACGTTCAGGACATCATGCCTGTTCTCGAGGCTGTCCAGCGCACCGGCAAGGGCCTGCTCATTATCGCCGAGGATGTCGAGGGCGAGGCTCTGCCTACGCTCGTACTCAACAAGATCCGCGGCGCTCTCAACGTCTGCGCCGTTAAGGCTCCGGGCTACGGCGACCGTCGTAAGCGCATGCTCGAGGATATCGCTGTCCTCACCGGTGGCCAGGCTGCTCTCGATGAGCTGGGTATCAAGGTTGCCGACATCACTGCCGATATGCTCGGTACCGCCAAGTCCGTCACCATTTCCAAGGACAACACCACCATCGTGGGTGGCGCTGGTTCCAAGGAGGCCATCGATGCCCGCATCGCTCAGATCAAGGGCGAACTTGAGCACACCGATTCCGATTTTGACCGCGAGAAGCTCCAGGAGCGTCTGGCCAAGCTCTCCGGTGGCGTTGCCGTGATCAAGGTTGGCGCTGCTACCGAGACCGAGCTCAAGGAGATCAAGCATCGCGTCGAGGATGCCCTGCAGGCAACCCGTGCTGCCGTTGAGGAGGGTATCGTCGCTGGCGGCGGCGTGGCCTTCATGGACGCTGCTCCTGCGCTCGACAAGGTTGAGATTGACGATCCCGAGGAGAAGATTGGCGTCGACATCGTCAAGAAGGCCCTGACTGCTCCTGTGGCCACTATCGCCAAGAACGCTGGCTTTGAGGGCGCTGTCGTGGTCGACAAGGTCGCTACCCTGCCTGCAGGCGAGGGCCTGAACTCCGCTACCGGCGAGTGGGGCAACATGATCGAGATGGGCGTGCTCGACCCGGTCAAGGTTTCCCGTGTCACGCTGCAAAACGCTGCTTCCGTTGCTTCCCTGATCCTCATCACCGAGGCTACTGTCACCGATGTCCCCAAGAATACGCAGCTTGAGGATGCTATCGCTGCTGCTACCGCTGGTCAGCAGGGTGGTGGCATGTACTAAGCCGTAAGGGCTTGACTTCCCATCGGAAGGCCCCGGAAGGTTTCCACGCCAACGTCCTCGCGCTTCGCGCTGCGGGATGTTGGCTTAGGAAATCCTTCCGGGGCCTTCCTGCGTTTACGCCCTTGAAATCGGGCGAGCGGGGAACTGTGGTTGACGCGAGGGACCCGTCCCAGGCGCTCGTTCGGCTGCGCCGAACTTTGCGGGACTTTGGGGGCGCTGTAGGGACGTGGCCGCATCGGCCCCGTGGCCCCAAGCGCTACTGTGGTTAACGCGGGGATGAGGGCATTTGTCTTCTGTGTTCGCCCGCGACACTGTACCTGACGCGGCGCGGCGGGTAGCGTAAAATAGGAGTTTGCTTGTTTGCACTGCCAAAGGGGAGGGCAGCCACGGTATGGCTCAACAACACGACCTGTTTGACGACATCATCGACATCAGCAAAGGGCTTGGTGCTCTAAAAAATCCGCTGGGCGGAATCTCCGATTCGTTGATGGGTATCGAGTCGGAAGAGAATCATTGGAATCCCGCGGACTATAAGGAAAAGCCGCGTGGCAATTCCAATCGTTGTCTTGCCTGCATTCACGAGGGGAGCAGCTGCAACGCCTGCAAGGTTGCTTGCCCGGTTAATGCGGTTGATATTGACGACGGCGGCATCGATATTCTCGATATTTGCCGTAAATGCGGCTTGTGCGCGGCGGCATGTCCCACCGAGGCGATGAACTCCCCCAAGATCAAACCCAAACAGCTGTACGACAAGATTGCCGGCGCTGCGGCGTCGCACACCACGGCGTATGTCACGTGCACGCGTGCGCTGCGTCGTCGTCCGCGTGAGAACGAGATTGTGCTCGCCTGCATCGGCGACGTGACGCCCGAGGTTTGGTTTGCCGTTTTGGCCGACTACTCCAACGTGAGTGTGTACCTGCCGCTTGGCATTTGCGACCACTGCAAGACCACGACCGGCGAAGAGATGCTGGGCGATGCCATCGCCACCGCCGAGGAATGGGCGGGAACCGGCCTGGGCCTTGAGGTGGAGGCGGGCGACCTCAAATGCGTGAAGCGCCGTGAATACGAGCGCAAGGAATTCATGGACAACATGATGCGCACGACGGGCCTTACCGTTTCCAAGCTCAATCCTGCCGCCGCCGCTGTGGCCTCGGTAACGCAGAAGCTCAAGGCTCATAGCGACCGCATCACGCAACTTGAGCGCACCCTCAACAATGCCTGCGGCTCCACCGACTTCAAGCGCCGTCGCGTCTTGACTCAAAATCGTCAGCTGCTGCTTTCTGCCCTGCAAGATCACCCCGAGCTTGCCGATAATATCGAGGCATCCATCCCTCAGTGCGATTTTGATAAGTGCACCATGTGCGGCGCTTGCGTTGACTTGTGCCCTACAAACGCTACCGACTTGGTGGGCTCAGGCAAGTTCACCATCGAGCCGGAGTATTGCGTGGGATGCGGCCTATGCGTCGAGGCGTGCGAGAACCATGCACTCAAGATGGTGGCGTGTCCGGGATCTGAACTTGTGGTGCCCGATCCGGAGGCCGAGGAGAAGGCTGCTAAGGCCGCAAAGGCTCGTGAGGAGGCGGCCAAGATGAAGGCCGACGCCAAGAAGAAGCTCACCAAGGTCCTGGATCAGGTTGAGAAACTCGCAGATTAAACGTGCGAAGTGCCCGCTTGCGGGCGCGCTACGTCAAAGACTGCTATCGTAGGTTCGTTACCAAGAATCCGTCGCCGCAGCGACGGCATGAGAAAAGGAAAGCCATGTCCCTGTCTATCGGCATTGTCGGCCTGCCCAACGTGGGCAAGTCCACGCTCTTTACCGCGCTGACCAAAAAAGGCGGTCTTGCCGCCAACTACCCCTTTGCCACGATTGATCCCAACGTGGGTATTGTCGATGTGCCCGATGCGCGTCTGCAAAAGCTTGCCGACATTGTGAATCCTGGCCGCATTGTGCCTGCTACGGTTGAGTTTGTGGACATCGCAGGCCTGGTCAAGGGCGCTAACGAGGGCGAGGGCCTGGGCAACCAGTTTTTGGCTAACATTCGCGAGACCGATGCTATTTGCGAGGTCGTTCGCTACTTCAAGGACCCCAACGTCATGCGCGAGGTGGGGCGTACGGGCGAGTTTGTCGACCCCGTGGCCGACGCCGATACTATCATGACCGAGCTGATCTTGGCCGACCTCTCCACGCTCGAGAAGCAGCTGCCTAAGTTGGAGAAGGAGTCCAAGCGCGATAAGGAGCTGGCTCCTAAGTTTGAGGTCGCCAAGCGCCTGGTTGATTGGCTCAACGACGGCAACCGTGCCGCCACCATGGAAATGACCGACGAGGAGCGCCTTGCTGCCAAGGGTCTGTTCCTGCTCACGATGAAGCCGATTCTTTATGTGGCAAATGTCGATGAGGACATGCTCGGCGACGACTTTGACCCCATTGACGGTGTGAAGCCCATTCCCATTTGCGCCAAGGTCGAGGCGGAGCTTTCTGAGCTCGACGCAGAGGAGGCTGCCGAGTACCTGGAGAGCTTGGGTCTTGAGCAGCCGGGTCTGGATGTGCTTGCGCAGGCTGCCTACGACCTGCTGGGCCTGCAGAGCTTCTTTACCGCTGGCGAGATGGAGGTCAAGGCCTGGACGGTGCGCAAGGGCGCAACGGCTCCGCAGGCTGCCGGCGTGATTCACACCGATTTTGAGCGCGGTTTCATTAAGGCCGAGGTCATCTCGTATGACGATTACATCGAGCTTGGCGGCGAGCAGGGCGCGAAGGCTGCCGGCAAGCTGCGCATCGAGGGCAAAGAGTACGTTATGGCCGACGGAGACGTGGTACACTTCCGCTTCAACGTGTAATGATGTCTCTTCGCCCCTTACCTGGCCAACGACAAAGGAGCAGACGGTATGCTTAACGAGTATGGACAAAAAGCTAGGGTTATGACCATTGCGCTGGTGGTCTTGGGCCTCATTCCGCTGATTGTTGCCGCGGTGGTGTTGCCGCAGTTTGCCGATCAGGTTCCCATGCGCTATGACGCGGCGGGCGCCGTGACGCGTTGGGGAAGCCGCTGGGAGCTTTTGATTACCCCCATCTTTGCGCTGGTGTTCAGCCTGGCGTCGATTGCCTACGGCAGGAAGCAGGCGCGTGCGCATACGGAGTCGGACGCTATGGCGCGCATGATCTTTACGCGCAACGTGCGCTCCGGCCTGGTGCTTGCTGTTCTTTTGAACATTGCCAACGTGTACCTGATGTGCGTCTCGGCGGGTATCGCCGGCCCCTTTGTTTTCTAGGGGTAACGTCAATCGCCAGCAGCTAGCATGCTAATGAGCCAGCTCCTTTGGGGCTGGCTTTTTTATCGCTCGTTTGGGTCCTTAATCAAATCGGATGGAGTGGTTTTAAGAACATCGGCCAGGCTTTGTAGCGTGTCGAGCCTAATGTTGCCAAGTCCTTGTTCGATGCGATCGAGGATGGGCCGCTGGATATCTGCAGCAATGCACAGGTCGACTTTCGACAGGCCAAGCTCCTCGCGTCTCGCTTTGATGTTTTGACCAAGGGTTTTGCGCAAAAAGGTATCCATGCCTGCGAGTGTCGTTGCGGGCATGGATATATCTGTCAAGTAAACTATACATTGCTATGCGGCATACCTGCTGTAAAGGCATTAACAACGGGGTTATTAAACTGGTGGATAAGGTGGCTAATCCCAGTCCATGCGATCAAAGTTGATGGGCTGCATAAACAACTCCTTGACGGTTTTGGGGTCGCTTGAGACGCCTCGTGCCCACATGGTTTTAGCCACGAGTGCCTCGGTGGTCATGTCGTCGCCCTTCAGGATGCCGGGGTGTTCGGCGTAGGCGCGACCAACTTCGTAGACGCCCAAGTCGAGTCCTTCTTCCGGCACTTGAGTGGTGATGACGGCGGTGCGCCCAGAGTCGACCCAGTCAAAAATCGCCTGCTTAAAGGAGAGCCCGTCCTCGTTTTCGTACTCGGGGATGCCGCCGATGCCAAAGGTTTCGATAATAACGGCGTCGTAGCTTGCTTTGAGCGCCTCGAAGATGCGCGGGTTCATTCCGGGCGTGAGTTTGAGGGCAAAGACCGCCTCGTCAAGGGCATCGAAGAATCGAGGCTCGGTGTGCGGTGCGCGTTCGGCATTATGGCGAATGCCAAGCATATGCTCGCCGCTGCGGATGATGCGATCGTTTCGCACATAGGCGAGGGAGGGGTAATTAACGCTTTTGAATGCGTTAAAGCTCATGGTGCGCTGCTTACGAGCGCGCGTGCCGGCTATGACAGCGCCGCCAAAGACTACCGTGATATCGCGAGAGCGATCGTCGGTGGCGTAGAGCAGGCTTTGGTAGAGGTTGAGCTTGGCGTCGGTAAAGGGGTTCTCCATGGGCTTTTGCGAGCCGGTGAGCACGATGGGCTTGGGGCTTTCTTGAATAAGGTAGGAGAGCGCCGCCGCGGTGTACGCCATGGTATCGGTGCCATGAAGGACCACAAAGCCGTCGTAGCTGTCGTAGGAGTCGCGGATGGCGCGAGCGATGCGCAGCCAATCACTGGGGCGCATGTTGGTGCTATCGATGTTCATAAGCTGAGCGACCTCGACGTGCGCCACCTGAGCAATCTCGGGCACTGCCTGGGCGAGTTCTTCTCCCGTGGCGGTGGGGGAGAGCCCGTTTCCGTCTTCCGACGAGGCGATGGTGCCCCCGGTGGCGATCAGCAAAATGCGCTTCATGACGATCCTTTCCATGCGCTCAAGGGCCATTGTGGCATAAGGTTCAAGCCTTCGTGCAAAAGAGATGCACGGACGAGTTACTTTTCGGTAAATGCCCACGTTGCGTGTATTATTAGATTCTTGAGAGAGCTATGGGGCGGAGCCGCTGCCCCTCTGCCGAACAAGAGGAGTCCTATGTCCAAAAACACCTCGGACCAAAAGGTCCTTGTATTCGACTTTGGCGCACAGTATGGTCAGCTCATCGCTCGCCGCGTGCGCGATCTGCATGTGTATTCCGAGATTGTGCCGTGCGATATCACAGCAGACGAGGTGCGCGAGATGGCTCCTTCTGCCATCATCCTTTCGGGCGGTCCCGCTTCCGTTAACGCCGAGGACGCCCCGCGCGTCGATCCTGCCGTATTTGAGCTGGGCGTGCCGGTCCTTGGCTTTTGCTATGGACATCAGATTACGGCCGTGACGCTGGGTGGCACTGTGTTCCATCCCGAGGTGGGCGAGTATGGTCCTGCCGAACTGCATGTTGCTGGCGGTGAGCTGTTTGAGGGCACCCCTGCCAGCCAGACCGTGTGGATGAGCCACTTCGATGCTGTACAGGACGTGCCCGAGGGCTTTACCGTGGTTGCTTCGACCGACGTGTGCCCCGTGGCGGCGATGGAGAACGTGGAGAAGAAAATCTATACCACGCAGTTCCATCCCGAGGTCAAGCATACCGAGTGCGGTCAGCAGATTCTCAAGAACTTCCTCTTTGGCATTTGCGGCCTTGAGGAGAACTGGTCTATGGACAATCTGGTCGAGACCATGACGGACGAGTTCCGCGAGAAGGTGGGCGAGGACCGCGTAATCCTGGCGCTTTCCGGCGGCGTTGACTCCTCTGTGGTGGCAGCGCTTGGCGCCCGTGCTATTGGCAAGCAGATGACCTGTGTGTTTATCAATCATGGCCTGCTGCGCAAGGGCGAGCCCGAGCAGGTAGAGGACGTGTTCACCAAGCAGTTCGACGTCGACTTCATCCACGTTCACGCCGAGGAGCGCTACGCCAAGCTGCTCGACGGCGTCACCGACCCTGAGCAGAAGCGCCGCATCATCGGCACTCAGTTCTGGGAGGAGTTCTTCGCCGTGGCCCAGCAGCTCGACGGCGTGAAGTACCTGGCCCAGGGCACCATCTACCCCGACATCATCGAGAGCGGCGCGCGCAAGACGGGCGGCAAGGCGTCGACCATCAAGAGCCACCACAACCTCATCCCGTTCCCCGAGGGCGTGCACTTCGACCTGATCGAGCCGCTCGACCACTTCTTCAAGGACGAGGTCCGCGCGCTCGGCACGGCGCTGGGACTGCCCGACCATATCGTGCATCGCCAGCCCTTCCCCGGCCCGGGTCTTGCCATCCGCATCATCGGCGCGGTTTCCCCCGAGAAGCTCGAGATCCTGAAGAACGCCGACGCCATCGTGCGCGAGGAGCTTGACGCGTACAACCAGCGCCTGTTCGAGGAGACCGGCGAGCGCAACAGCGAGCACAGCTGCTGGCAGTACTTCGCCGTGCTGCCCGACATCAAGTCGGTGGGCGTCATGGGCGACGAGCGCACCTACCAGCGCCCCATCATCCTGCGCGCCGTGGAAAGCTCCGACGCCATGACCGCCGACTGGGCCAAGCTGCCCTACGATCTGCTGGCGAAGATCTCC
>OLQA01001114.1_pt1 | contig 24561 bp, 23 predicted proteins | sample 1673151 | NCBI WGS metagenome assembly OLQA01 (sample SAMEA3136760, study PRJEB25190) | human gut metagenome | biome: human gut; feature: human-associated habitat; material: faeces | place: Austria | collected 2013
CTCTGTCCGTGGGAAGGAAGGCAAACCCTCTTCTTCTCCGCCACCATGCCTCCGGTCATCGCGGGATTTGCCAAATGGTGCCTGACGGACCCTGCGGAAGTTACCATCGCCCGGCGTGAAGTGGCCGCCACCATCAGCCATGCCTTTTATCCGGTAGCTCTGGACCAGCGGGATGAACTGCTGTTGGCCCTGCTCAAGGGGACGGACTTCCGTTCCGTCATGATTTTCACCCGCACCCGCAAGGAGGCGGACGCGGTATGCGGCATGCTCAAGCATCATGGCTACCGCGGGGAAGTGGCCGTCATGCACTCCGACATTCCCCAGAAGGAACGCATGGAGGCGCTTAAGGGATTCAAGAGCGGAAAATACGATATTCTGGTGGCTACGGATGTGGCGGCGCGCGGCATTGACATCAGCGGCGTGACCCACGTCATCAATTACCGCGTTCCGGAAAACGCGGAAGACTATGTGCACCGCATCGGCCGTACCGGCCGCGCGGAAGCTTCCGGGGATGCGTTCACGATCATGACGGCGGATGAGCTGGACTTTGCTGCGGCTGTGGAAAATTTCATCGGGAAACCCATTGAACGCAAAAAACTGGACGGGTTCAACTACACGTACACCGCCCTGTTGGAAGACAAGCCCGTCAAATCCGTCCGCAAGCCCAAACCCGCAGTTCCCAAGCGCCGCAGGCGCTAAGAAGGGGGAAACATGATGTTTCTCTCTGATGGAATGAAAATCATCCCATGCGCATTCTTGCCATAGACCCGGCCATCCGCAACACGGGTTATGCCGTGGTGGAGGGAGATTATCGGCGCGCGCGCGCCCTGGACTATGGAACGCTTACCATTCCCCGGAGCGTGTCCCAGTCCGGCTGCCTGCTTGCCATCAAGCAGCATTTGGGCAATCTCATTGACAAATGGAACCCGGATGAAATGGCGGTGGAGCGCATCATCTATGTCCAGTCTCATCAGACGGCCATCACGATGGGGGCGGCCAAGGCGGCCGTGGTCATTGCCGCGGCGGAAGCCGGGCTGCGTATTATGGAATATTCCCCCAAAAGCGTGAAGCTTTCCGTCGTAGGGCGCGGGGCCGCTCAAAAAACGCAGGTCGCCTTCATGGTGCGGGCTCTTTTGGAACTCCGGGAAACGCCGGAATCCGATGCCGCCGACGCTCTGGCGATCGGCCTCACCCACCTCTTCTCTGCGGACCCTTTGAAGGCCCACATGATGGAGAGGAAATACATTTAGCAGTGATGAGAGATGAGCGTAAAAACCGCACTTGCAGCCCGCGAATTGAAATTTGACCGCCCGGCGCTGTTCTCTAATCACTGATTCAAGCCGTCAGGGCCTGAACGTCCTCCCTTTCCCGTCCTGCCACGCCTTGAGAAGGGAAGCATACATTTTGTTGAGCTGCTCCAGGGTAGCTACACGGAATTCCACGGTATTCGTATTCGGGTAAGCTTTCGCAACGGTTGTATCCGGGTCAATGCTGCCTCCCGTTGCCCGGTTGACGGCGCCGGCCCCAAGCTCCTTCGCACGGTCAGTCACATTCCTGATGGCGTTGATACCGGAATTTTGACCCAGCGTTTCCAGATAATAAAACTTGGTGGGCGTATTACCCAGGGTAATCAGCGTTACTTCATACACCATGCAGGTATTGTCCAGAATATACTTGTGCTGCGCCACCGCTACAATCCGGCTGAGATGCACCACATACTGTCCCTCCGGAAAATTGCCTATCCAGAACTGGCTTTGGTTGTAGTCATCCGTGGACGGGACGGCGGCTCCTTTCTTGGACTGGGCGGAAAGAGGTGCGGCTGCACAAACAAATAGAGCTAAAACAGAAAGGAAGAATCGTTTCATGCTTTCTATTTAATATCAGCTCTTACTGTATGGGAAGGAAAAATCGTTGAATGTTTGCGGGGGAGAACATGTCTGTCCATCGATAAATGTCGTCCCTTTTTTCAGTTGCTCCCTTGCGCCGGAATACATGACTTGTTTGAATAATATTTACAGGCACAGTTCATGATATTGATAGAAAATGCCACTACTCCTGTTTCCGGATGAAAAACCTGAAACGTACGTAAAAAGGTAATGGAATCAGGGTGTTATGGTATGGAAATTTCCATGGAACTTATCCATGCATCCGAGCAATTCCCTGAATTTATCCGTATTGCCTTCAATTTTAATCATGCCTTTGTCCAGAGCTGTCTTTAAGGGCATTGCCCGCATGGCGACCAGGGCGAAGTGGAGCCTGTCTCCGGTGATGACTGCGTCGGGATGTTTGACCAGTTTTCCTTCGCGGTACATCAGCACTTCGTTTTCAATCCAGAAGCCGTATGATCTTCCGTTTTGGGCAATCCAGTTGAAAGCCAGTTTTTTCCCTTTGGATTTCTCATTATTCAGGCTGACGCCCAAATAGTCGAACAGCAGTTCCGGAGTCAGGGCATATAAAGTGTCCGTCAACGTGAGTTCGCGGGAGTTTTTAAGCAGCCCGATTCCCGGTTCTCCGGCATTGACGAGAAGTTCATCGTTCCGGAATACGGATTCCGTTTGATAACCGAACTGTTTCAACATATTTCTTACCAGATTCCTTATGTTTCCTCTTTTTAGATGGGCAGACATAACGTTCCTTAATGTCCCGGCGTCTTGACGATAGTCCTTTTGCCCGGTGATTTCCGGAGGGCTATTCCTGATTCTGCCGCTTTCCGGAATCGGATTGATTTTTTCCTCAATTTCTGCGGGGGAATACCCTTTGCTAACCAGGTTCAATATCCGGTCATGCATGTATTTGCAGTTGCGGCATTCCCTGGCCAGGAACCGTTTGATATTTTCTTTTCCTATTCTGGGCCAATGGTGTTGTGAGAACAAAATCTCTATTTTGTCTTCATAACGCTGAATGGCTTGATCAAGGGCTTTCCACCTGTTTTTTGCATCCCTTATTTTGGATACTCCCAGAGTGCAGATATCATGTATGGCGCTTGCCGTGTCCTCTCCATAAAAAAGCGCCTTGAATTGGGGAAAATACATCAGTGCGGCAGAAGAGGCCCCCATTCCGGGAACCGCCATGAATTCCATTTCTATGCCGTCTATGTCCAGCCCGGATGCCGTTCTTTTGGTACTGGCAAAATAGTTGGTATGGGGATGTGCATCTACAACAGCCTTGATTGGCCGTTTTCCCGCCTTCCGGTAATAGAGGTCAAGACTCTCGGCCATGGTTTCTTTCGGGACGAAAGGGGCAATGATCATGATGCCTTCCCGTCCTTCAATAATAGTTATGTTCGGAAAACCTCCGCCGTGAATCTGGTAAATTCCTTTTGTGACTTCAGACAGCGCGTTTTTGGCATTGGGACGGGAAATGCTCCACGTAACCGGTTTGTCCCCGGGGCCTTGTTCCGCATCTTGAATGCCTTGACGGTCATTTTGATTCGCATCGTAAACTCCGGGAGATTTTTTGTTGTCTTCAACGGGATGCCTTAGCGCCTTTTTGGATTGTTTTGCCATACCGACGCCTGTACCGCCCCATGCAAATATTGCCAGAAGCGTGGCTGTCAAATAGTTCATTTTTGTTTTCATGATCGGAGTTTTATTAACGGAACGCGTGAAAAGTAAAAGGAAGGCCGGTTCCCATATTTTACTTTGCAGGAACAATAGACTTGCCAATAAAGAACAATGTTCGAAAAATGGCAGTATGTTAATATCTGATTACTAAAGTTTTTAGCTGATTGGCCGGAATTCCCGCCGCAAACGGGAAGTTTTTCGTTTTTTATACCGCTTATTCTTCTGGTGGAAGGCGGTTGATATTCGGAGTGCCTTGAAGTAGGGGGGAAATCTGTGAAAGGATTTTTTTGCCCGTTTTCAACGGGTTTATGGAAGGAACATGGCTGGAAATGCGGAAAAGGGTATGTTAATGAACAGGGCATGGAAAGATTGTATCGTCCGAATGTTGCGGGGATGATGGTCCGGCAGGACGGGAAATTGTTGATTTGCGAGCGTTCCGGGCAGAAAGGAGCCTGGCAGTTTCCCCAGGGCGGAATTGACCCGGGGGAAACGGCTTTGGAAGCCGTGCGGCGCGAGATTGGGGAGGAAGTGGGGGTTTTGCCGTCCCAGTATGATATTGTGGAATCCCGGAAGGGGTATTGTTACGATTATCCGCCGGAGGTGCTGGAGTATGTTCGTGAAAAGCGGCGGCAGCCTTTTGTTGGGCAGGCGCAGGAGTATTTCCTGTGCCGGCTGCATGCGGACGCTCCGGAACCCGTCCTGGATGACCGGGAGTTTTGCGATTACAAGTGGATAGCCCCAGCCGAATTTAAGCTGGAGTGGCTGCCGGAGTTTAAAAAGAAAGTTTACGCCAGGGTCCTGGAAGATTTCTTTAATGTCCGGGCGCGGGATAAGTGAAGTGGCTCAGCAGGTCATGTGCGGCGGAAACGGGGTCCATTTTGTCCCCCGCCACCATGTTTTCCAGAATGGGCATGCGGGACGCTACGGCGGGGTGCTGTTCAAAAGCGGTGAGCAGCGCTTCATGCACCAGGGACTGGACCCATGAAAGGGACTGGCTCCGGCGGCGGCTGTACCAGAATCCGGATTCCTTCATGCTGTCCCGGAAGCGGAAGAGCGTCTCTTCAATGGTGTCCAGGCCGCGTCCCTCCAGGGAGGAACAGGTGAGGACGGAGGGCGTCCAGCCGGGAGTGGGGCTTTGCAGGTAGTGGAGTACCATTTTCAGTTCCTGGCAGTGGGCTGCGGCGCGCTGGCGGTTGTCGCCGTCATCTTTGGTAACTACCAGGATATCCGCCAGTTCCATGATGCCCCGCTTGATGCCCTGGAGATCGTCTCCGGCGCCGGTGATGAGCAGGAGCATGAAAATGTCCACCATGGAGCGCACCGTAGTTTCCGACTGGCCGACTCCCACGGTTTCAATGAGAATAATGTCAAAGCCCGCAGCTTCGCATGCAATCATGGTTTCACGCGTTTTCCGGGCTACGCCGCCCAAAGAGCCGCCGGAGGGGGAAGGGCGGATGAAGGCGTTTTCCTCTCCGGAGAGTTCCTCCATGCGTGTTTTGTCTCCCATAATGGAACCGCGGGAGACTGAAGAAGACGGGTCAATAGCCAGCACAGCCACCTTGAACCCTTTTTTGCACAGGTAAGTGCCGAAGGCTTCAATGAAAGAGGATTTCCCGGCGCCCGGAACGCCCGTAATGCCGATGCGGACGGCGTTGCCCGAATGGGGAAGGAGCCTGGAGATGAGGGCGCGGGAAGATTCCTGGTCCCGGACGGCATTGCTTTCTATCAGTGTAATGGCCCTTCCCAGCAGGGCGCGGTTTCCGGCCAGTACTCCCTGGGCCAGTTCTTCTACGGAAGGGCGGTGCGGACGTGCAAATTTGATGTTGCTCATGGGAAAAGAGAGTGCGGATTATTTGAAAGGCGGTTCGTTTTCTTTGGTGCGCTCCATATCATAATTGAAGCGTTTGAGGATGAATTGACGGTGGTCGGCCAGCTTGCGCCGGAAGTTTTCCCAGGAGCGCACGCTCATCGGTGACCAGCCGGCTTCCGCAATGGCGCAGGCACGCGGATAGGCGCGGTAGAGAATGTGGTTCAGGGTAGGGAGATGTTCTCCCCACACGGTGCCCTGAACGCCGGTGATATGGTTTGTTTCCTTTTCTGGTCTGCCGTAGGCGGGGTCCAGCCTGTAGCTTTGCTCCAGCGTGGTGGTGGGCATCCATCCCCGGTTGCTTTGCCCTGGAAGTTGCGGATAGTCCAGGTAGCAGTGTTCCCCGGCAGCAATGATCAGGGAGAGCCCCTGCTTTTTCGTCTCCGTGATGGTGGACGGAGTCAGTCCCATGCGCCAGGTGAAGACGGTGTCTCCTTTGTTGTAGATGTTGGCCCTGGCCCACGGTTTTTCATACCATAGTTGGATGCGCTTGCCGTGACCAGCCAGCATGGAGGACATTTTTTTGATGAATTCCTTCAATTCCTCGTGGACGTCCTTCATGCCTTTTTGCTCCCGGTACTGGATGCTGAGGGGGCATTTGGCCCAGGTTTTTTCCAGGGGTGCTTCATCGCCGCCCAGATGGACGATGCCGGACGGGAAAATATCTTTGAGTTCCTTGAAAACAGCGGCATAAAATTTCCAGACTTCCGGTTTGTGCGGGCAAATGAGGTGGAGGGTGACGCCTTCATCGGTCTTCACTTTCGTATCCGGGTTCGGGAAGCAGAAGAATTCCGGGTAGGCTGCCGCCAGGGCTTGGTTGTGCCCCGGCACGTCTATTTCAGGGATGACCTCAATGCCGAGCGCTGCGCAGTACGCCACCAGCTCCTTCAGTTCCTGTTTGGTGTACATCCCTTCATGGGGAATTCCGTTGCGCATGCTTTCTTTCCGTTTGGAGGAGATGCTTTTGAGTTTGGGGTAGCCGGGCACCGGAAGACGCCACCCCTGGTCGTCCGTCAAGTGGATCTGGAGCTTGTTGAATTTGTAGTAGGCCATCATATCCACAAATTTTTTCAGATCGGCCGTGGGGATGAAAAAGCGTGCGGGATCTACCATGAGGCCGCGCCACGGATAGCGCGGCTTGTCCGTGATGACGCCGCAGGGGATACCCTCCGGCTGTCCCGCCAGCTGGTCCCGGAGCTGGCGGAGGGTTGCCAGCCCGTAAATTCTGCCTTCCCTTCCTCCGGAAGCAAGGTGCGCCCCCTGCGGGGTGACTGTGAGCCGGTAGGCGTCCGTTCCCAGGGTCGGAACTTCCTGGTCGGAAAGAAGTTTCAAGGTTCCGGTACTGTTGTGCTGCAGCTCCGTTTTTTCCGGTTCAGGGATAACGCTGTATTTGTCCGTTGCGGCGGCACATGCCATGTGGGCGGAAAAAATGGCGCAGGCCAGGATGAGGGGCAGTTTAAACATCATGAAGAACTGTTTCGGAAAAGATTCTACCATGGTAAGGGATGCGTGATAAGGAAAAACGGTGAAATTACTTGTTGTTTTCCCAGCGGAAGGCCGGTTCATTCCCCTGAGTGCGCTCCATATCATAATTGAAGCGTTTGAGGATGAATTGACGGTGGTCGGCCAGCTTGCGCCGGAAGTTTTCCCAGGAGCGCACGCCCATCGGTGACCAGCCGGCTTCCGCAATGGCGCAGGCGCGGGGATAGGCGCGGTAAAGCAAGTGGTTCAAGTCCGGCAGGCGTTCCGCCCATACGGGGGCATGCACGCCCCGGATATGGCCTGCCTCCTTCTCCGGTTTTCCAAAAGCGGGATCCAGGTCATAACATTTTTGCAGGGTGGTGGTTTTCATCCATCCCCAGTTGCGCTGCCCCTGAATCTGGGGAAAATCCAGGTAACAGTATTCGCTGGAGGCCATAATCAGGTTCAATCCCGCCTTTTTCGTCTTCTCAATGGACTGGAGGGCCTGGCCTTGCCGCCATGCGTAAACCGTTTCCCCCGGATGGTAAATGCCGGCGTTCCCCTCATACCAGAATTGCGGCGTTTGCCCGTTTTTGGCAAGCAGAGCTGCCGTTTTCGCAAAAAAGGCTTTCATCTGTTCCTGTTCGTCTTTCATGGCTGCCCTGGTCCGGGCTTCCCGGCACAGAGGGCATTTTTCCCAGAGTTCCGTGGGGGCCTCGTCCCCGCCCAGATGAACGATACCGGACGGGAAGATATCCTTGAGTTCATTAAAGACGGAGGCATAAAATTTCCAGACTTCCGGCTTCTGGGGACAGACCAGTTCCTTGCTGTTTCCCGCTGTCGTCCGCACGTTCATGTCCGGTTTGGGGAAGCAGAAAAATTCCGGGTAGGCTGCCGCCAGGGCTTGGTTGTGGCCCGGCACGTCTATTTCAGGGATGACCTCAATGCCGCGCGCTGCGCAGTACGCCACCAGCTCCTTCAGTTCCTGTTTGGTGTATATTCCTTCGTGGGGGATTCCGTCTTCGAAGCTTTCCTCCCGCCTGGATGCAATGCTTTTCAATTTGGGGTAGCCGGGCACGGGCAGCCTCCAGCCTTGGTTGTCCGTCAGATGCAGGTGCAGCCTGTTGAATTTGTAGTAGGCCATGAGATCCACGAATTTTTCCAGGTCCTTGATGGGGATAAAATGCCGCGCGGGATCCACCATGAGGCCGCGCCACGGATAGCGCGGTTTGTCCGTGATGACGCCGCAGGGGATGCCCTCCGGCTGCTCCGCCAGCTGGTCCCGGAGCTGGCGGAGGGTTGCCAGCCCGTAAATTCTGCCCTCCCTTCCTCCGGAAGCAAGGTGCGCCCCCTGCGGGGTGACTGTGAGCCGGTAGGCGTCCGTTCCCAGGGACGGAGCCTCCTGGTCGGAAAGAAGCTGTAAAGTTTTAGCTGTTTTTTGCTTGAGTTCCGTTCTGGACGGCTCAGGGATAATGCTGTATTGGGCTGTTGCCTCTGCCGGAGGGGAGAAGGAGAGCAGAATGCCGCCGAGAATGGATAAGGGACGTGCCATATTTCCAATATAAACGGGGAGGAAACAGGTTCTGTCAAAGAATCATCTTTTGCTTCCAGATTTTTTTGCCGTCTCCTTGTTGCCCGGCGCGGAGCCGGTAATAGAAAAAAATAAAAGGCCGCCTCCGGAGAGATGGCCTTTTTATTAGAAGTGGTAGCCCTATGAGGACTCGAACCCCAAAATACGGAACCAGAATCCGCTGTGTTACCGATTACACTATAGGGCTATGTAACGGGCGCTTTTGCGGCGCGGGCGCATTAAAGCGGAAGAGGCCGTTTTTTGCAAGTTTTTTTTTACTCAAAGATATGTTTTGATTGGAAAAAGGCTGTACAGGTAAGCGGCAGGCTGTTTTTTCCGGAATTATCCGGCCAGGCTTTTAAAGTACGCCTGTACGTGCTCCTCCGTGATTTGCTGGCGGTGCGCCTGTTCATGCCTGCCCTGGGACTGCTTCCATGGGGAGGACGGGGCGGTGTTGATGCGTCCGAGCTGCTGGGCCGTATATTTGCCATAGACGTTCCAGATATGCTCCAGAAAAGGAATAATGTCCGTTTCCTCCTCCAAAGGGGGCTGGCGGCGGCTGGGATGTTCTATGGAAGAGTAGGGCGGCTGATCCTTGTATTCATGATAAATGGAAGGGAGTACCGGACCGGAAGGCCAGGCTTCCACCCGTTCATTGATCAGGAAACCGCCAGTCCGGTGCAGATGCCACCAGTCCGCCAGAATGACCAGATGGTTCAGTTTGACGGGCGTCAGGACGAGTCCCTTGGCGTTCGCCTGCTGAATGAACCAGTTGCAGAGTTTTTGCGTGGTAGTGGAGTTTGCCATGCTGAAATGGGTTGCCTCCATTATAAAAGGCCGCAGGTATTTCTCAACACTAAATCCGCTTGCAGTCCTAGCGCTCGGCGGTCGGGATAGGCAAACGGCTGTGGCGGGATCCGGCAGGTCCCCGGGATGCTGTTTCCTGCTCCGTGGGCGTAACGCCTGAAAGCATGGCGCAGGTTTTCCAGCGGGGCTTTCTCCCGGATAGCCTCAGCTGAGGCGCCTGCTTCCTCCGGAGCCGGCAGGATCAGGCCGTATGAATGCGGCGTAACCTTCCAGGGGGGAGGGAGACGGTTAAAGGGAAAGAAAGCGCGCTCTACGGACAACGTCTTCCGGAGAAAGGGAGTAAAGGCTGTCCAGCAATGATACGGCAAAGGAACCGGGGGCGGGGCTCTGTTCAAAGGCCATTTCTCCGGCAATGCCCATGAGTACGGCTGTGGAAACGGCCGCCTGCAGGGGAGTGGGGGAAACGGCGGCGCAGGCGGCGGACAGTGCTCCCATGGAACAGCCCACGCCCGTGACCCGGGACATCATGGCGTGTCCGTTTTCCGTGGCGGTTACCTGGCGGCCGTCCGTGGAATAATCCGTACGCCCTGTAACGAGCACGGCCGCCCCTGTGTGCAGGGCCAGTTCCCTGGCCGCATGCAGGGCGTCTGCGCTGGAGCTGGTGCTTTCCGGCCCTTTCGTGACGGAGGAATAGCCGGCCAGGGCCATGATTTCAGAAGCGTTTCCGCGGATGATGCGGGGGGATTGTTCCTTCAATTGCCCCGCCAGCCGCGTGCGCAGGGAAAGAGCCCCTACGGCCACAGGATCCAGCACCCAGGGGATATTCAGCCTATTGGCTTCCCGCACCGCTGTTTGCATGGCGGCTCCCTGTTCGCGCGTCACGGTGCCCAGGTTGACCAGCAGGGCGCCTGTTCCGCTGCGGAGCATGTCCGCCGCTTCTTCCGCGTCGTTGAGCATGGCGGGGACGGCGCCTATGGCCAGCAGGAGATTGGCCGTCAGGGGCTGGACGACGGAATTGGTCAGGGAGAGAACCAGCGGGGCCGTTTCCCGGATTTTTTCCAGATCGGCGGCAACGGCTTGAACAAGGTCTGTCGGTGAAAGCATGGCGTAAAAAAGTGCTTGATTGTCCGGTGTTTCCTGCGGTTCGTCCGTCAGGCAAGAGCCCGTGCGGCGGCTTCCGGATTCTCCGCTCCGCAAATGGCGGAGACAACGGCAATTCCGGAGGCGGTTCCCGTGGCGCGCACTTGCCGGGCCCGTTCCGCGTCCAGGCCGCCGATGGCGACAACAGGCAGGGGAGATTGGGAAGCCAGAGCGGCGAAGCCTTCCACGCTCAGCACGGGAGGGGCGTTCAGTTTGGAAATGGTGGGAAAGACGGGGCCCATGCCCAGGTAGTCCACCAGGGATGCATCCACGGCGCGGAGCTGTTCCTTATTGGAGACGGACAGTCCCAGGATTTTATCCGGGCCGATCATGGCTCTGACGGAGGGAACCGGAAGATCCCTCTGGCCGATGTGGACGCCGTCTGCTTCCAGCGCCAGAGCCAGGTCAATGCGGTTGTTGACGATGAAGGGAATACCGCGGGAGGCCAGGAAATCCCGTATGGGCAAAGCTTCCCGGTAACAGGTTCCCGCATCCGGATTGGTGGAGCGGTACTGCACCATGGTAACTCCTCCGTCCGCCGCTTTCCGGACGGTTTCCAGAAGGCTGTAGCGGCATTTGGACGCTTCATCCGTGACCAGGTAGAGATGGAGATTGAATTTTTTCATGGCAGGGAATGGAAGGAATCAGTCCGTAAACAGAGGGGTGGAAAGATAGCGGTCTCCCGTGTCCGGCAGCAGGACGACGATGGTCTTGCCTTCATTCTCCGGGCGCCGCGCCACCTGTGTGGCGGCCCAGAGAGCAGCGCCGGAGGAAATGCCCGTCAGCACGCCGTCCGTGCGCGCCAGTTCCTTCCCTGTGGAGAAAGCGTCTTCATTGGTGACGGTGATGACTTCATCGTACACGGAGGTATCCAGCGTTTCCGGCACGAAGCCCGCGCCAATGCCCTGAATCTTGTGGGGGCCGGCCGTGCCCTGGGTCAGCACGGGGGAGGAGAACGGCTCCACAGCAACGACCCGGATGCCCGGATTACGGGATTTAAGGTACTTGCCCACGCCTGTGATGGTGCCTCCGGTACCCACGCCCGCCACAAAAATATCCGCTTTGCCTTCTGTATCATTCCAGATTTCCGGGCCTGTGGTGCGGAAATGCGCTTCCGGGTTGGCCGGGTTGGCGAACTGGCCGGGAATAAAGCTGTTGGGCAGTCCCGCGGCCAGTTCCTCCGCCTTGGCGATGGCTCCCTTCATGCCCAGCGCGCCGTCCGTCAGCACCAGTTCCGCGCCGTAGGCTTTCAGGAGGTTGCGGCGTTCCACGCTCATCGTCTCCGGCATGGTCAATATAATCCGGTACCCGCGTGAAGCGGCCACCGCCGCCAGGCCGATGCCCGTGTTTCCGCTGGTGGGCTCAATGATGACGGAATCCGGCTTCAGCTTCCCGGCGGCTTCCGCCGCGTCAATCATGGCCTGGGCAATGCGGTCTTTCACGCTGCCGGCGGGGTTCAGGTATTCCAGCTTGGCCAGGATAGTGGCGTTCAGGCCATTCCTGCGTTCGTAATTGGTCAGTTCCAGCAACGGGGTGCCGCCGATCAGTTCCGTAATGTTTTTGTAAATTCTCATGGCTTGTAGGAAAAGAGCGTTGTTGCCGTTAAATCGTTAGAGAATGGCGCGGAAGCCTTGTTCCAAATCTTCCAGAATATCGTCGATATGTTCCGTCCCGATGGAGAGCCGCACAGTGGATGGCGTAATTCCTCCCGCCTTCAGTTCCTCCTCCGTCATCTGGGAATGGGTGGTGGAGGCCGGATGAATCACCAGGGACTTGACGTCCGCCACGTTCGCGAGCAGGGAGAATAGTTCCAGGCTTTCGCAGAACTTGCGAGCTTTTTCCGCGCCGCCCTTGATTTCAAAGGTGAAGATGGAGCCGCCCCCGTTCGGGTAATATCTCTTGTAAAGGTCGTGGTTCGGATGGTCCGGCAGGGAGGGGTGGTTCACTTTTTCCACCTGGGGATGGGAGGACAGATAGTCCGCTACGCGCAAAGCGTTCTGCACATGGCGTTCCACCCGCAGGGAGAGTGTTTCCAGCCCCTGGAGAAGCAGGAAGGAATTGAACGGGCTGATGGTGGCTCCCGTATCCCGCAGCAGGGTGGCCCGGATTTTGACGATATAGGCCAGATTGCCGCATACCTCAGCGAACACGGCTCCGTGGTAATTGGGGTTGGGCTTGCTGATGCCGGGGAACTTGTCGTTCTGCGTCCAGTCGAATTTGCCGCCGTCCACAATCACGCCGCCCATCACCGTGCCGTGGCCGCCGATGAATTTGGTAGCGGAATGCACCACGATGTCCGCTCCGTGTTCCAGGGGGCGGAACAGGAAGGGCGTGGCGAACGTGCTGTCCACAATGAGCGGGATGCCGTGGGCGTGCGCCACTTCCGCCAGCGCTTCCATATCCACGATGTCGCAGTTCGGGTTGCCCAGGCTTTCCACGTACAGGGCCTTGGTATTGTTCCGGATGGCCCTGGAAAAATTCTGAACGTCCCTCGCGTCCACAAAAGAGGTTTCTATGCCGGCGTCCGCCAGCGTATTGGCAAAGAGATTGTACGTTCCGCCATATACGGTGGAGGAAGAAACGATGTGGTCCCCGGCCCGGGCGATGTTCTGGATGGCATACGTGACTGCGGCGGCCCCGGTGGAGACGGCCAGCGCGGCCGCCCCTCCTTCCAGGGAGGCGATGCGTTGTTCAAAAACATCTGCGGTAGGGTTCATCAGGCGGTTATAAATATTGCCCGGCTCCGCCAGGGCAAAACGGGCCGCCGCCTGTTCCGAGTCTTTGAAGACATAGGAAGTGGTGGCGTAAATAGGCACGGCGCGCGCATCGGTGGCCGGGTCCGGACTTTCCTGACCCACGTGGATCTGGCGTGTTTCAAATCGATGGTTCTTGCTCATGTTTTTATATTCCTATCGGAAAACTAGGAAATAGATAATGAAAAGGAAAGCCCATGTCAAGCTCCGGGTAAAAAAAACGGGACATGGGCCGGAATGGGAAAAGGTGGAGAAATGTTCAGGCCCGCGGCCGCTGATTAAATGCCGGCTCCGTAGTCGCAGCCGATTTCCTTCTGCTGCTCGGCCAGATCTTCCAGCGTTACGCGGCGCAAATAATTCTCAATGACTTGCTGAAGCCCGCGCCAGAAAGGCAGCGTGGCGCATCCTGCCGCCCGCGGGCACGGATTTTCGTGGGGAGCCGTGCAGGAAATAGGCAGAAGGGAGCCTTCCGTCAGTTTCAGGATTTCTTCCGTGGTGTATTCTCGCGGATGTCTGGAAAGGCGGTATCCTCCCGCCTTTCCCCGGAAGCTCTGGACAAATCCCGCTTTCAAGAGGATGGCGATAATCTGTTCCAGATAACGTACGGTAATGTCCTGCCTGGCGGAAATCTCCTTCAGGGAAACGTAGCCTTCGTTGCGGTGATGGGCGAGATCGATCATCAGGCGCAGCGCGTAACGTCCTCTGGTGGAAACCTTCATCATATCGGTTAAATAAACGATATTTCCGGATGCCCGTCAATAGGGAATGAAGGTTCCACGCGGAATGACGGGCTTCTTCCCCGGTTGAAAGTTTAATAATTGTAATGGCGGGGAACCCGGGGGCCTATTCCGGTAAAAATTTCCCAGGAAATGGTGCCGGCCTTTTCAGCCAGTTCCGTCACGGGGATATGCGGCCCCATGATTTCTGCGGTCATGCCCGGTTCCGCGTGCGGCGCCCGGCTGACGTCCACGATGATTTGATCCATCGTCACGCGCCCGAGAAGGGGGCAGGAAACCCCGTCCACCATGACGCGGGCGCCCTTATGGGCCAGGGAACGCAGATAGCCGTCCGCGTAGCCTATGCCCACGGTCGCCACCCTGGTGGGATGGTCCGTCACATAAGTGCCCCCGTAGGAAATGCCGTGGCCTTCCGGCAGCGTGCGCACCACCGTCAGGCGGGAAAAAAGAGCCATGGCCGGCCTTAATTGAGAGGCCCATGGGGAGTCAATGGGGGAAAACCCGTACAGCACCAGCCCGGGGCGGCACATGTTGTTGGAGGGAATTTCATAATCCAGGGAGGCGGCGCTGTTGGCCAGGTGGCAATACTTCAAGGGCAGTTTCTCCCGGATGCGGGCGGCCATCCGTTCAAAGAGGGCGATTTGCCTGAGCGTGATTTCCCGGTCCTCGTCCGCGCAGGGCAGGTGTGCTCCCAGGCCTTCCGGATACAGGCTGTCCAGTTCTCCCAGGCGGGAAAGCAGTTCTTCAAGCTGGTCCGGCAGGAATCCTCCGCGGCCCATTCCCGTATCCACGGAAAGGTGGATGGGCAGCGTCTTTCCGTACAGCCGCGCCAGGGAATTGTAATGCTCTGCTTCCTCCATGGTGGAAATGAAGGAGCGCCAGCCGTTCAGCACGATTTCCTCCCGTTCCTCCGGGAACGCGGGGCCCAGGATGTAAGGGCGGGTGCGGCAGCCCGCCTGGCTGATGCGCCGGGCTTCCCCCACATTGGCCACCCCGAAGAAAGCGATGCCTTCCGAATCCAGCGTGCGGCAAACCTGTTCCAGCCCGTGGCCGTAGGCGCCTGCCTTCACGACGGGCATGTAATATTCCCCTTTGGCCGCCTGCTTGACGACATTCAGGTTATGGCGGATGGCCCCGAGGTCGATTTCGGCCCAGGCGCGGGGAGGGCTGGTTGCTGGCATGGTTGGAAAATGGCGGAAAGGTTGGAAAAAGAGGGGCGCCGGATGCTCCCGGCGCAGGGGATTGTCCGTCTTTGGCCGCGCAATTCCAGACGGATTTTTGTCAGTCTTTCGAACTTTCAGAAGGTGTAAAAACTGCCATGTGCTGAAACACATGGCAGTTTGATAAAAATGCTTTTGTTACCGGTGTGACTGGCTGGCAGTCAGGAAAATCGGTTTGCATTTCAAATTTTGTCTTGAATCCGTTGGGAATTAAAGTGATGTTCAGATGTTTTGTCAACTGTTTTTTTCTGAATGGAATAATTTTTAAAATACTTGATGGAATGCAATATTAGCATATAATATGAATTAAAGCAGTTTTTTTGTGATGTCGCGTTCTCTCACTTTTTCGTTTGATATTGGTTATGCATCCATTGGATGGGCTGTCATTGCTTCCGCATCCCATGATGATGCGGATCCCTCGGTTTGCGGTTGCGGTACGGTTCTGTTTCCGAAAGATGATTGTCAGGCATTTAAAAGGCGTGAATACAGACGTTTGAGACGCAATATCCGCTCCCGGCGCGTTCGCATCGATCGTATCGGCAGATTGCTGGTTCAGGCGCAAATCATCACGCCGGAAATGAAAGAAACTTCCGGGCACCCCGCTCCCTTTTATTTGGCGTCAGAAGCGTTAAAAGGGCATCGAACTCTCGCCCCGATTGAGCTTTGGCATGTTCTCCGCTGGTATGCTCATAACAGAGGGTACGACAATAATGCCTCATGGTCTAACAGCCTTTCAGAAGATGGCGGGAACGGTGAGGATACCGAGAGAGTGAAGCATGCTCAAGATTTGATGGATAAACATGGGACGGCGACCATGGCGGAAACCATTTGCCGGGAGTTGAAACTGGAAGAAGGCAAAGCGGATGCTCCGATGGAGGTTTCAACGCCGGCTTATAAAAATCTCAATACCGCCTTTCCTCGCTTAATCGTGGAAAAGGAGGTACGGCGCATATTGGAGCTTTCCGCGCCTCTGATTCCTGGGCTGACTGCGGAGATCATAGAGTTGATTGCGCAGCATCATCCCCTGACAACGGAACAGCGCGGCGTGTTGCTTCAGTACGGGATAAAATTGGCTCGGCGTTATCGTGGAAGTCTTTTGTTCGGGCAGTTAATCCCCCGTTTTGATAACCGCATCATCAGCCGCTGCCCTGTCACGTGGGCGCAGGTGTATGAAGCTGAGTTGAAGAAAGGCAATTCTGAGCAAAGCGCCCGTGAACGGGCAGAAAAACTATCCAAGGTGCCCACGGCGAATTGCCCGGAATTTTATGAATACCGCATGGCCCGGATTTTATGCAATATCCGCGCAGACGGAGAACCTCTTTCTGCAGAGATACGCAGAGAATTGATGAATCAGGCCCGACAGGAAGGCAAGTTGACCAAAGCCTCTCTGGAGAAGGCTATTTCTTCCCGTCTGGGAAAGGAGACAGAGACTAATGTAAGCAACTATTTTACTTTGCATCCTGACAGTGAAGAGGCTCTTTACCTGAACCCTGCCGTGGAAGTTCTGCAAAGAAGCGGCATCGGGCAAATTCTTTCGCCGTCTGTGTATCGAATTGCCGCCAATCGCCTGCGTCGCGGGAAGTCCGTTACTCCAAACTATTTGTTGAATTTGCTTAAGTCTCGTGGGGAATCTGGCGAGGCGTTAGAAAAGAAAATAGAGAAAGAACGCCATCAACAGGCCAATCGAAAGAAAGCCAAGAAGACAGATCTGGATTATGCCGCCACGCCGTTAAAACCCAAATATGCGACGGGGCGTGCGCCGTATGCCCGCACCGTCTTGAAAAAAGTGGTGGAAGAAATTCTTGATGGAGAGGACCCGACGCGTCCTGCCCGGAGAGAAGCGCATCCGGATGGGGAACTGAAAGCGCATGACGGTTGCCTGTATTGCCTCCTTGATACGGATTCTTCCGTGAATCAGCACCAGAAAGAGCGCCGTCTTGATACGATGACCAACAACCACCTTGTGCGTCACCGTATGTTGATTCTGGATCGCTTGCTGAAGGATTTGATTCAAGATTTCGCCGGCGGGCAAAAAGACAGAATCTCCCGCGTTTGCGTGGAAGTTGGCAAGGAGCTGACAACGTTTTCCGCCATGGACAGCAAAAAGATTCAGAGAGAACTAACTCTGCGCCAGAAAAGCCATACGGATGCCGTCAATAGATTAAAACGGGAGTTGCCGGGGAAAGCGCTTTCTGCCAACCTGATACGCAAGTGCCGCATTGCCATGGACATGAATTGGACATGCCCGTTCACCGGCGCAACGTATGGCACGCATGAGCTGGAAAATCTGGAGCTGGAACATATCGTGCCCCATTCTTTCCGGCAGTCTAACGCGCTTTCTTCTCTGGTTCTTACCTGGCCGGGAGTCAACAGGATGAAAGGTCAGCGCACCGGGTACGACTTTGTGGAGCAGGAGCAGGAGAATCCTGTGCCGGATAAACCCAACCTGCATATTCGTTCCCTGAATAAGTACAGGGAATTGGTTGAAAAGTTGGATGACAAGAAGGGGCATGAAGATGACCGCAGGCGCAAAAAGAAGCGCAAAGCCTTACTGATGGTGAGGGGATTGTCTCATAAACATCAATCACAAAATCACGAGGCCATGAAGGAAATAGGCATGACGGAAGGCATGATGACGCAGAGTTCCCACCTAATGAAACTGGCATGCAAGTCTATTAAAACCTCTCTGCCGGATGCGCACATCGACATGATTCCCGGCGCTGTTACTGCTGAAGTTCGCAAGGCGTGGGATGTTTTTGGGGTCTTCAAGGAATTGTGCCCGGAGGCTGCAGACCCGGTCAACGGCAGGATTATTAAGGAAGATCTGCGTTCTCTCACGCATCTGCATCATGCCCTGGATGCCTGTGTGCTGGGGCTTATCTCAGAAATTATTCCTGCGGACAGAAAAAACGTGTTGAGACGCGCCATTATCAAGCGCCGTCTGGATCAAAAGATGAAACAGGACTTCCTGGAACTCAGGAAGAAACGTTATTATAAGTTGCGTGAGAAGGATGGCCAGACGGGAGCATCATTGGTGGATTTGCCTAGTGGGATCAAAGAAAATATCCGCGAGAAATTGATGGAGCAGAGGGTCATTCAGCATGTCCCTGCAGACATGGGCGGCGCTTTACTCAAGGAAACCATACAGAGAGTGCTTTCTGTTGATGGAAGCGGGGAGGATGCCATGGTTTCTCTTTCCAAAAAGAAAGATGGGAAGAAGGAAAAAAATCAGGTAAAAGCAAGCAAATTGGTCGGAGTGTTTCCGGAAGGCCCGTCAAAATTGAAGGCTCTTAAGGCGGCCATAGAAATTGATGGCAATTATGGAGTGGCGTTAGATCCCAAGCCGGTGGTGATCAGACATATTAAGGTGTTTAAGCGAATCATGGCCCTGAAAGAACAGAACGGCGGCAAGCCGGTGCGTATCTTGAAAAAAGGCATGTTGATTCATTTAACCTCCTCCAAAGATCCCAAGCGTACAGGCGTATGGAGAATTGCATCCATAAAAGATAATGAGAGAGGCATAGCTATTGATCTTCAAATACCTCATTCCGCAGTTCCCGGGGCCAAAACTCATGAATTTAATTGGATTAATGTAAAACTTGATACACTATTAACAAAGTATCGATTGGAGATATACCCCACTTCTTATACGGGAACTCCACGATAAGGCGTTTTACATGTCATACCATATTCTGAGCATAGATGCCTGCACATGCCATCTGAGCTGCGACAAGGGTCAGCTCAGATGCGTGGATGGAGAGAATCCTCCCCGGACGATTCCGCTGGAGGATGTGGGGGCTGTTGTGCTCAGTTCTTTTAAGGCGACGCTCACGAGCAATTTGCTGATAGAACTGGCCAGGAAGAGAATAGGGTTCGTGCTGTGTGAAAGCTACAGGCCTGCCGTGCTGCTTCTGCCGGCGGATCGGGCTACGGATACCGCTCTGTTAAGACATCTGGCGGATATGCCGGCCCGTTTGCGGAACCGCCTCTGGCAAAAGACTCTGGATGCCAAGTGTGGGAATCAGACGGCGCTGGCGCAGGTATGGAATCCGCATCATCCCGCCATTGCGGAGCTGAAGAGAATGGCCGTGACGGAAAAGACGGCGAGGGAAGCAGAGTGCGCCCGCCTGTTCTGGAGCGTATTTGCGGATACATGGGCAAACTCCGATTTTCGCAGAGGACGTCATGAGGAGGGGTTTAATAACCTCTTCAACTATGCGTACGCTGTTCTGTTGTCTTGCGTATTGCAATATCTCTTTGCGCTGGGGCTGGATCCCTGCTTCGGCATTTTTCATCAATCCCGGGAACATGCGGCGCCTTTGGCTTATGATCTGATGGAACCCTTCAGGCCTGCCTTTGACGCCAATGTGGCCCGTTGGATTCATTTGTGCCTGCAGGAAGGAAAAACAGAAGAGAGAGCAGGAGAAATCACCCGTGAGTTCAGGCGACATATTACAGCTACCTTGCAGGCTTCTGTTATGCACCAGAACAAACAGATGCCGTTGAAAGCGGCGGTAGAGGCCGTTTGCCGCAGTTTCCGCAAAGCAGTTCTTGCCGGGCAATCCGGACCGTATGAACCATGGCATATGACAACTATAAAATGGGCTGGCTAGTTGTGTTCTTTGATCTTCCCACAACCACGCCGGAAGATAAAAAAAACTATCAGTATTTCCGTAAGGCTCTTTTAGAAGACGGCTATACGATGATTCAGTATAGCGTCTATGCCCGCGCGTGTGTTACTCAGGAAAGAATAGCTACCCACTCCCGCAGAATCCAGAAAATGATACCGCCTGATGGTTCTGTCCGCTGTCTTTTCGTTACGAATATCCAGTGGGATAAGATGTTCGTTTTTCATGGCAGGTCTTGTCCCCGACAGGAGGTTTCCCTTCCTCAGCAGATGCTCCTCTGGTAAAAATATCGGACGCCGTATTTTTTTATAAGTCGCTGAACATAAAAATAAGGCACAGTATCTATTGTACTGTGCCTTATTTTGGATTCAAGGCAAAACAAGTTCACGCTAGTCACAGGCTCGCAGGTAATTGTACTGTGCCTTATTTTGGATTCAAGGCAAAACATATATAAAGGGGAATCATGGATGCCGGGGATTGTACTGTGCCTTATTTTGGATTCAAGGCAAAACCTTCGCTTGCGGCATTGATGTTCCCGGATGATTGTACTGTGCCTTATTTTGGATTCAAGGCAAAACGTGAGGTGTACGCTATCCTCAAAGGAGAAAATTGTACTGTGCCTTATTTTGGATTCAAGGCAAAACCATATTTTGGACGCAGAATAACTACGCCGATTGTACTGTGCCTTATTTTGGATTCAAGGCAAAACTGTGCTATGAGCCTTATCATCCCATAAGGGATTGTACTGTGCCTTATTTTGGATTCAAGGCAAAACCCCCATGTGAGAGTTTCATCATCATTTAATATTGTACTGTGCCTTATTTTGGATTCAAGGCAAAACTAGAGAGTGCGAAAAGCCACTTGCCCCCGATTGTACTGTGCCTTATTTTGGATTCAAGGCAAAACTCCAGGGTGTTGGCGGTTCCCAAGTCAATGATTGTACTGTGCCTTATTTTGGATTCAAGGCAAAACTTGTCCACCACAATGGCCGCCCATCCCTGCATTGTACTGTGCCTTATTTTGGATTCAAGGCAAAACACCTCTACGCCTCCCCCAGATTTAGAGAAGATTGTACTGTGCCTTATTTTGGATTCAAGGCAAAACGGGTGCGGTAAAGGTCAGTTCAAGCTTCTGATTGTACTGTGCCTTATTTTGGATTCAAGGCAAAACGGATTTTTCCAGCGGTGTCAATGGTGGCAAATTGTACTGTGCCTTATTTTGGATTCAAGGCAAAACAGCAGGTTAATTCTCAATACGTCTCCTATCATTGTACTGTGCCTTATTTTGGATTCAAGGCAAAACGTGGAATCCGTTGTGCCTTGCGAGCCATGCATTGTACTGTGCCTTATTTTGGATTCAAGGCAAAACCCGTCATAGACGGACATGATGTATGCATCGATTGTACTGTGCCTTATTTTGGATTCAAGGCAAAACACAAGACACTAAAATCAGTTAAACTAAAATATTGTACTGTGCCTTATTTTGGATTCAAGGCAAAACGATGCGGTAGAAGCCCTCACTTGTGGCCCCATTGTACTGTGCCTTATTTTGGATTCAAGGCAAAACCCGTCGCCTATGGGGCGGGGTTGCCCGCCGATTGTACTGTGCCTTATTTTGGATTCAAGGCAAAACCGCCAGGCTATATCGGTTGTAAGTTGTTCAATTGTACTGTGCCTTATTTTGGATTCAAGGCAAAACTGCTTCTTCCAGAGTTCCCATTTTTGGAAAATTGTACTGTGCCTTATTTTGGATTCAAGGCAAAACCCGTAAGCGCGTTTTGATGACACGGGCCGGATTGTACTGTGCCTTATTTTGGATTCAAGGCAAAACTCTAAGCTCATATTCAAGGGCGTCAGCCTTATTGTACTGTGCCTTATTTTGGATTCAAGGCAAAACTGAAAGCATCTAACCTGTATGGAAGATTTTATTGTACTGTGCCTTATTTTGGATTCAAGGCAAAACACAAAGGGTGGTCTTATCGGACTGCCGCCCACTGTACTGTGCCTTATTTTGGATTCAAGACAAAATAAATACGCCTCCGGTTTGATGACGCAAGGTGGATGTCCGTCTTTGGCCGCGCAATTCCAGACGGATTTTTGTCAGTCTTTCTTTAACGGAGCGGGAGGAATGAAGCTGTGCGTCCAGAACATGGCGCCGGTTGCGGAGGTGATACCCTCCATATTAAGATAGCGGGCCAGCAGCAGGGAGGGGGAGGAGTGCCCCATCTCCTTCTGAAGAAGGTTTTGATTGCAGAAATGGGCCAGGTGATAGGAGGCGTAGGTATGCCTCAGCACGTCCTGAACCCATCCGCTTTTCTTCAGGATGCCGGACCGGCGCCTTACTTCCTTCCATTTCTTTTCCCAGTTGGGCGGGCAGACGGAACGGGCGGGGGAACCGGCGGAAGACGTCCGGCTGAGGATGGCGCCCAGCACGGGAAGGATGGAAACGTGGCGGCTCCCGCCTGTTTTGGTATGGCAGGGCGCCAGTGAAACCAGGCCGGATTTCAGGTTGATGTTCTTCCAGGTCAGCCTTTTGACCTCGTGGGGGCGTATGCCCGCGTACAGCATCAGGGCGCAGGCCGGCAGGCATGCTCCGTGGAACAACTGTTCCGCGGTGTGGAGAAGCCGTTTTGCCTCGTACAGGGAAAGGGCCCTGATGCGTTTTTCCCTGAGGATGGGGGGAGGAACCAGAAAGGCCGCGTTTCTGCGGCACCACCCGCGCTTCAGGGAAAAATTCAGGATGCCGCTCAGGATCAGCCGCCCCTTGTGCCGCTGGCGGGGAGTGGAAAAGCTTTTGCGGAGATAACGCCCGCAATCTTCCGGCGTGATGGAACGGACTTGTTTTCTTGCCAGTTCCGGGCATTTTTTCATCATCCGGGCAGCCATATAGCGGATTTCCTGCAGGGTGCGGGGCCGGCGGTGTTTCCTTGCTTCCAGGCTGGCGCGGACAGCCTGGGAAAACGGCACGCTTGTTTCCCTGTCGGCAAGGGCCTCTCCTCCCAGCCGTATGCATCGTTTGGCCCGGGTTATTCTGTCGCCTCTTCCGCGGCTGGTGTCCAGGAGGTCCTTTAGAAGAAGGAAAGCGTCCATGGGAGGAATGCCCAGGGAACGGATGAGGAGGATTCCTGTCTGATCCGTATCGGAGGGGAAAGAGGAAGTCGGTATGTTCATGAAGAACGTTGTAGCAGAGGATTCCCAATCCGTACACAAGTCTAAAATGTGATGATAACAGCTATAAAGATCAAACAGGAACGGAAAAGGAAATGAAAGATGATAAACAATGATTCATAAAAATATGTTAGATTTTTTTCTACATTATTCGATATAAATGTACGGATTGGGAATCCGTTAGAACAGGCAAAAAATGAATGTTTCTATTTCCTTATTAATCATATTTGGAACAGTCTTTCTGGTGGGAGAACATGTTTTGGCTCGAACTTTGGAAACGGGAAGAGCGGGTGGCTATTACACTCATTCCGGGAAAGGGGACAGAAGCGCCAGAGCCAGGTTTGAACGGTTCAAAAGCAGAAAAACGCCTACAACTAGAACCAGCATAACCCCGATTTCCGTTTCAGACCAATATGGGAACAGGTATCGTGGGGATTTAATTACCAGCACTTATGACCCTTCAGCCAAAGCCAGGGCGGGAGCTGCCGCCTGGGATAAACGTCAAAGCGCCAAAGCCAAGACAATCATCAACCAGGCGGAACATGAAGCCCAGTCAAAAATTGCCAGGGAAGAAGAAGCTCAGGTCTTTCGCGCATCTCTGTCACGCCTTCAGGAAGCCGTAAAACAGGGAAAGGTGGACAAGGTTCTTGCAGACAAGATGGTAAAGGTTTTGTCCCTGCGCGTCAAACAGGGAATAATGGATAGAAGGGAGGCCGCTGGCGCTATTGATTATTTGATTCTCAATAATGAAATTAATATTAAATAACGGAATCATCAGGATAAATGGGTGAAAGCTGGTATAAATATTGATTGTTAATGAGTATGCTTCATGCAATATTAAGTATTTTGGTTGGAGCGCTGGGAGGGTTGAGCGCCAGGGTGATTTTTTCTTTTGCGGCTTCCGTCGTCCTGCTGCCCCTGTCTTTATTCTCTTCAAGAAGGGAAACTCAAGTTTCTACAGTACAAGCCGCTTTGGCTTTGTGCTTACTGGTTATTGCTGTTTCCCTGTATGATTTTGCAGTAATAAAAAGCTGGAAAGGAATAGTGGAACATTTGACGTGGGGAGACTATATAGGAATTGTTGTTTTCTGTGTATCTTCTGCCTGTATTCCTGACAGCCGTGCAGCGGACATGGCAGGAGACTGCAAGTATAACAGTATGATATTAAATGCGGGCGTTTATTTTTCCTTATTTATTCCTGTAGGTTTTTTATTGATGGACTGTTCTGAAAATATGTGGTCTTACTTATCTTTCATCATCGTCTTTCTGCTGTTCTCGTTTTTCCTGATAGATTTTCATTGTTCTAAAAAAAGCATGAAACAAATATTTGCGGATGGAAATAATTATCCGGAAATAGAGATAGAGAAAAAACGGTGGGCAGGAAGAAAATGGCGGATGATTGCAATCATCATTTCCGTATGTTTTTTAACGGCTTTTAGTGTTGTACAGCTATTTAATGGAAAAAAATACGCCCATGAGAACGAGACAGTAGAACTGGATCATACCCGCCTGATGGATTTGGGGGAGCAGTATTTGAATAAAGGAGATGTGGAGAGAGCTGTCTCATGTTTCAAAAAATCGGCGGAGTTTGGAAACGCGGAAGCCCAGAGGATGCTGGGATACTGTTATTTTTGGGGAGAAGGAATCA
>OLQA01001116.1_pt1 | contig 24546 bp, 15 predicted proteins | sample 1673151 | NCBI WGS metagenome assembly OLQA01 (sample SAMEA3136760, study PRJEB25190) | human gut metagenome | biome: human gut; feature: human-associated habitat; material: faeces | place: Austria | collected 2013
AGAACACACATATAGAAAAGGAGTCGAAGCAAATGACGAAAGCATTTTCTATCCTGCACCGTGCGGCGGCACTGCTTGTCGCCCTGTGCCTGCTGGTCGGTATGGCTCTGCCGGTTTATGCAGCTGAGGATGGGGCTTTATTTTTTGACGAAGGTTCGGAAACGATTCCGACCATTTCTGCCGCAGACACGTCAAGCGAAGGTGTAGAGCCTGCGCAAGAACCTATTGCATCCGACTTGGAAACGATTCCGGGTGAAGGAGATACCCCGCCCGCCGCAAACGAGCCGGAAACCACTGTGCAAAACACGGAAACGGTTCCGAATAATGACGGCAAAACCCAGGAAGGGGCAGAAAATCAGACTCCCGCCGCCGATACGGACACCGCCCCTGCCGACCCAGCCTTGACGAACAAAAACCCTGCGGACACTTCCGATACGGCTGCCGCGCCAGACCATGCCATCAACGCAGAGGAAACCACGGCAGCAAAAAACAACACAGAGCAAGATGTTCTTTTTGCTGACGGGGACAACCCTAACGAAGAAGATACTATGCTTGCGGATCATTTGCCTGACAACGATGACGCGAACACACCTGATACGATAGCGGACACGGGCGCATCGCAGGGCTTTATCCCGGCAACGGCAACCATTTATTTTGAGGATGACGGCCGATACGATTCCAAACTTGGCGGAAAATGCACCATTCATTTCCATGCGTGCACCGATAGCAAAACGAACGCCTACATAGACAAGGTCATGGCGGATACCGGAGAGACAGTAACCGACCAAGATGGGAAACAACACAAAATCTTCAGCGTTACGCTGAATTCGGCGGACTATCCAGCGGGCGGGTTTTATCGAATCATCTTCCAGTATATGGAAGGCAATAGTTGGAAAGAAGAAATCAACGCCTTTGGCAATGACAATGTTAGCAATACTGACAAGCTGACAGCGATTGATTTGCTTGCCGGCAAAAAGCTTGTCAGTGTAGGCATTACTAACAATGATCAGCTGAGCACACATTTCAACCAAAATCAACCCTACAACCCCTCCCAATGGACGCGCGTGGAGTACTATTACAAGGACACGCCGCTTTACTTCCAAAATGCAAGCAGCACCGACCTTAACAACGTAACCGCAGTATTTTATAAACAAGATGGAACCAATGGCACGGTAAAAACCACCAGCCTGCCAATCGGCACGGTGGAAGCGGGCAAGTTTTACGCGCTGAAAATCCTGATCCCGGACAATCAGTCGCAGTTTGTACAGTTCACTTGGGACGGCAACGGCGAAAGCGACCTGTATAATTTCAGCACAGACCCCTACGACAACGTACCAACGTTCGACTTAACAAAAGCCAATTGCTTTGTCTACAATGATTCCGCATCCTCTTGGCAAAGTGCGGGCAACGATTTGCTTGCCAAGGGCAAAACCATTTACTTTGATGCCACGCTGTCCTCGTACAGTTATGCGAACGACCCCGACATACATCAAAGTCCTATGCCGGACGATGGCAAACCCATGTACTGCTTCCTGACGGGTTCAGACGGCAGCACTGTCAAAACCGTGACAATGGACAAAGTCACCGACAGCGCCACCCCCGACCGCAAGCTGTGGTCTTGCAAGATTCCTGACGATAAAACTTACACCGAAGTGCAATTCTCCGCAGTGGATAATGCAACCGCCATCGCAAAAGACAACAAGACCAAAAAGTACAGCACGGCAGAAATCCCCCCGATACTAACGAACCCCTGCTTCTTTGCCGACGATGGCGACCCTTCGGCTTACTCGCAAGACACCGTTTTCCGCGACGGCTACTGGGGCGAGAAAGACTCCCGCCGCGATGCCGAAAGCGGCAAAAACTCGACCGTTGTGGACATTGATAACAGCGGCATTTTTACCCAACAGAAGGATACAAAGTATATCACCAGCACCCTGTACGATTACTACACCGACTACGAGCTGAACGGCTTGAACCGCGACAGCGCCCCGATCATTGGCGGTTCCCAACGCGGGTTTGTCACTTTTGAGCAGTTTGACCGCGCCCTCAGCAGTGCTTACACGAAAAACGGCAATGTCAAATACCCGCTTTACACCGGGCATTTCCAACCGAATGGCCTCGGAGGGAGTGCGGATTTCTCGACTGTTGCCGGTGGTATGAACCTGTATGGCTGGGACAATGTGGGTAGCGACAAATACAAAATCTTTATGGCGGTAAACAACTCCGCCTATAACGATAAGGGTGACCGGCTAACTGATGGCGGCGCCTACGTCTACAACCGCACCTTCCAAGGTCTTGTGGAAAAGACAACCTCTGCAAACGGTCTGCCGCTGTTAAGAACCGAGAATTCCGACACAACAAAAGCGCTGGTTGACCCGCACTTTAACGAAGATTTCCTGCAAGGCGAAAACTGCTTTAACACCGTGCTGGGCAAGGTGTATAAGGATGTTTCCTTCCCGTTCACAAAGGACGCCGTTTTTAAGAGCAGTACCAACGCAAATGACCCTGAACAAAACGCCAAATATTGGTACTATGACAGCAGCAAAGCCTCGCTGTATCTGAAGCAGGATAAGGGCGACGGCAAGTATTATCTGGAATCCCCCAAAGATAATGACGGCAAACCCATCACGGACGACAACTCAAAAAACATTGATGCAACAGGCGGCCAAGATGGCTCCCACGGCTTTTTCCCGTTTAACCAAACAGTTTCCACAGTCGGGGCGGCGTCCCAATACAACTACGGCTTTGGCGCCAAGCTGCAATTTGACTTTACGCTTACACAGGACGGCAATGTTGTTGTAGGAAAAGACGCCAGCGGCAAGGACATCGGAGTCCCCATCAAGTTCTTCTTCTCCGGTGACGATGACGTGTGGGTCTACATTGACGGCGAGTTGGTTCTGGATGTTGGCGGTGCGCACGACAAAGCGTCCGGTCTGCTGGAATTTGGCGCGGGCAACACCGTAACCCCCTACGTCAGTTCCAACAAGAACACCACCCAAGACGGTACCATAGTCTACAAGACATACACAGGCACCCCAAAAACCGTCTGCTTCAACGATAAACCTGTCACGTTCCAAAACAAGGGTGACCTCATCTACCTGGACAAAAAACGCACCACCCACACCCTGACCATGTTCTATATGGAGCGCGGTATGTGGGAGTCCAACATGGCGGTGGCGTTCAACTTCCCCGACAATAACGAATTGCAGGTTGAAAAGGAGGTCAATGTCGACAAGGTAAACGGCGCGTTCAAAGATTTATTTAAAGATCAAAAGCTCTTTACCTTTACCCTGCAAAACTTGGCTACGCATTACGGCACAAAAGAAATCATCAAAAATACCCCCGACCCCGTGGCAGTCGGCAGCAATTTCACCGCCAGCAGCAGCCCCACTCACCATACAATCATGGAACAAGGTGTATCTCCGTCCAGCAGCGACAGCGATGAAGATAAAGCTAAAACCGTAAAATGGTACGCCCAAGGGTATGATAAAGGCAGCCAACACCGCGACCTGCGCTACGGCACTATGACGCTGGATCCCCAGCTCGACATCTCAAAAACTCCCGACTATCTGTCCTTTGACGTTTACGCCGTGGGCAACACGGGTGACGGCGTTCTGTCCACCAACTACCTGTATCTGACCTTGGTGGACAGCAACAACAAGCAGATGGGCTGCGATTTGACTGACAACGGCACAAAGTCCTATCTGAACACCATGCTCAGCGGCAGCGTTGTGATGCAAAACAACCAATGGGTCACGGTCAAGCTGCAGCTGAACAAAATGCTAAGGGACAATGGCTTTGACCTGAACAACATCAAGGAAATCCGCATTGGCGATGACTACGAGCGCACGGTTTACTTCCGCAATTTTGTTTTTACCGCCAAGCCCGTGGTAAACAAAACGGTGGGCTTCTCGGTAGAGCAAGCAGATATCCCGGACTATGGCTCGGCGGGAAGCAAAACCTTGCAGCCCGCCAGCGGCGCGATATTTACGTCCAGCGTAGCGAGCAGCGGCACGCAGGCGGTGGACACCGATGGCACGTTTGATTTGCAAAGCGGCGAAACCGTGACCTTTACGGACCAGTTCCGCCGTGGCAGTTATATCTCGCTGCAAGAGGCGGAAAACACCGCCTTGTACGACACCCGCTGGGAAGTGTACGAGAACGGGACGTTGGTCAACGCAGCGGGGACAAGTCCGTCTGTAAGCGGCACACCCACCTTCCCGCTGCAAGGCGACAACACAAACCCGGAGGACGGCAGAACCGAAAAGGCGGATAACCCACCAACAGACAACAGCTACGACGGCAACAAGCCCAAAGACGCAAAGACGCTGGTGTTCCGCAGTTACACCGCGCCGGAAGAAGAATTCCCCGAATTGAAGGTCAAGTTCATTAACACCGTCAAGGTCGGCACGCTGGTAATTGAAAAGAAACAGGCGAACGATGGCAGCCATTTGACAGGCAACTACGAATTTACCGTCATCTTCAGCAACGTTGGCGGTATCGGCTTGGGCGGCGCGGACGGCGTAACAATGACCAAAACCATTTCAGTTGGCGGTAGCTGCACAATTGAGGGCATCCCCATTGGCACACGCTTCCAGGTAGTGGAAACACTTCCCACCGATGGCAGCAGCAGCTTGCAAGGCGTAACCTGTACAGATACTAACGCACAGTACAATGTGGTGGACAATGGCGTGCGCGGCACGGTTACCAGCGAAAATCCAGACGTCACCGCCACCTTTACCAACACGGCACGCCAATTGATGGATATTACGGTGGAAAAGAAGTGGCTGGATGCAGACAACAAGCCGCTGACCGACAACCTGCCGAATGCGATCTGGGTCAAGCTGCAGCGCCACCATGTGGATGACACAAGCGGCGCGTGGCAAGACGTGCCGTCTATGGACGCTGTCGAGCTAAAATACGACTATATGTCAAAAACGTGGACGCACACGTTTGAACGTCTGGACAAGACGGATGTCAACGACGGCAACACCGAATATGAGTACCGCGTGGTGGAGCGTGCAAGCGATAGCGACGAGTATAAGGCAGCCGGTCTGGTTACGATTGGCGAATACACCTACACCGCATCGCAGACCCCCCTTGCCGATGGCAAAATCACTCTGACCAACACGCGCACCGACCCGAAATTTACCCTGAACCTTACCAAAAAGGGCATAGACGGTCAAACCACTCCCCTGCTGGGCGGTGTGGAGTTCAAGCTGGAAAAGCTGAACGATGACAACACCACGTTTGTAACAATCGGCACAGGCGTGACGGGCAGCGCAAGCGCGGGAACAGGTCAACTTACCTTTGCAGACCTATCCCCCGGCGAGTACCGCCTGACCGAAACCAAAACCGCCGCGGGCTACACCCTGCTGAGCGAAGCCATCGAGTTTACGCTGACAACGGACGGGAAGTGCAAACTCAACGGCACGGATTATAACGAGGTAACCCAAGATCCCGCCAGCCGCGTGTACAACATTGCCCTGACCATTTACAACCGCAAGGGCTTTACCTTGCCGCATACGGGCGCGGACGCACCCAGCCTGTGGCTGCTGATAGGTTTGCCCGCACTGGTGGCTGTGCTGCTGGTGCTGGTGTTCCGATACAATAAGAAAGGGGGCAAACATTCCTGACCCCCCCCTAAAAAAGCCCTCTACACAAAACAACATAGAAAGAAAGAGGTATGCAACAAGATGAAACTGAAACGTTTATTTACCGCAGTCCTCAGCACCGCCCTGGCCCTGAGCCTTTGCGCCATGCCCGCAATGGCGGCTGACGGCTCGACGGCGGCGGGGACGCTAAGTAAAACAGCAACTGCCATTGACTGGACAAAGAAAGGCTCGCTGACGATTCATAAATATGAAACGGATACCGCTCCAACTGGTGTGCATGATAACGGTGAAAGCACCACAAGCGGCACGCCCTTGAACGGCGTTACCTTTACGCTTTATAAGGTGAAAGGTGCTGATTGGCTTAAGGACTACTATCAGGGTACTAGCACTTCTCCGGCAATGCCTACGGTGGACGAATATTTTGAAGACGATGGCTCTCTAAAATCGAGTGTCACAACATCGTCCACCAAAATTGAGGTAACAACGGGAACGGGTACTGCTGGTGACGGCACTGCCGTTGCAAGCGGGCTTGAATTGGGCTTATATCTGGTTGTTGAAACCAACAAGCCGGACGCGGTTAAGCAAGCTGCCGACCCGTTCTTGGTTTCGATTCCTATGACTTCTGTTGATAAGACCAGCTGGCTGTATGATGTTACGGTGAACCCCAAAAACGTCACGACGTACGGCGCTGCCACACTGAAAAAGGTCGGCTATACGGGCAGTAAGCAGGATGATACGGCGATGAGTGGCTATACCTTTAAGCTGTACAAGTGGAATGGCACTGCGTGGAATCAAATTACGAACAAGCCCAAAAACGGTCAGGACAATATGGGTGACGCCCTCGGCACGCTGACGACAAATGACAGTGGCACGATTTCGGTTGCCGATTTGACAAAGGGTGTATATGCCTTTGTGGAAACCGGGGTAAACAGCAAGCAGGGGTACATTTTGGATGCCGGAACTGCCTATGTGTTCAAGCTTGACGCTGAGGGCGCTATGAAGACCGCCTCTCCCTCTGATGTTGCACCGGCTGCAAATACCTTTGACAGCGCAGTAAAGACACTGAATTATGATTGTGTAAAACCGACAACAGCGGGCAGCACCACCAACAACTTGGAAGTCATCAACTACAAGCCTGACTTTACCAAGACGGCAAAAGACCGTAAAGGCAATACTTCTGCTACACATAATGCCGACTATGCCATTGGCGATAAGGTTCCCTTTGTTTTGACGATTCAGGTTCCCGAAAACATTGCAAAGTTAAAGACCTTCAAGGTCACGGATTCTGTCACCCCCACGCAGCTGGCATATAGCGAGGATGCGGTTGTTATGGGTACCAAAAATGGTGAAACAACAGAAACCAAGCTGTCAGCAGCAACCGACTATACTATCACCTACAATTCCAATAAAGACGGCTTTACGATTGATTTTAAGGGTACTGGTCTGACCGCAATCAATAATTACGCTGGCGGAACCATCACGATTACCTACACGGCAACCCTGCAGGAAGGTGCTGCTGTCGTTGGTGACACTGGCGACACGGTCAATAAAAACAGCGCCGAATTGAAGTACTCCAACAAAACCACGGTCGCCAGCGAGCCGGACGATAGCCCGTACACCATCCACGAAGAAGCCGCGGTTTACACCTTTAAGGCTGGCATCCATAAAACGGACGGAGCAGGCACCGATCTTGACGGCGTAAAGTTTGACCTGTACAAAAAGTTCGATGACGCTACGGAGGTAATGGACGGTGCCGATGGTGTCATGTATAAAGGCACAAAAGTCACATTCCTTGCTGATACTGAAGCAACCCGCCTTGGCTTAAATAGTACTGGCAGCAGCAACAAGTGGTATCGGGTTGCCACAGACCTGACAACTGGTGGTAACGGCATAGTCGTTGTCAAGGGTCTGCCCAAAGGCGAGTACAAATTCGTAGAAACCCAAACAAAAAAGGACTACAACCTGCTGACCAAGCCTGTGGATGCCAACCTGAACGTTGAATACAAAACGGTTCGGGGCACCGACTCCACCTATGATACAGACGGCAAGAAAACGCACAGCGTCACCTCTACCACCTACCAAGTCGGAGGTGAAACATATACGTATGCTGACATCGAAGTCATCAACCGCAAGGGCTTTACGCTGCCTGTCACCGGCGGTTTCGGTACGCTGCTGTTCAGCGGTATCGGTGTGCTGCTGGTTCTGGCGGGCGTCGGCGTTCTGTTCAGCCTGAAAAAGAAATCCAACCGTGCGTAATGCACACCATCCAAACACCCACAGCAAAATAAACGGGTAATCCATAGGGGAAGGGCCGGAAACGGTTCTTCCCCTATGGGCGGTTGTGGCAGTGCGTCAACCCTTTACAGAAAGGCTCTTTGCAATGGAAACCACCGTCAAATTAAAACTTGGCTTTGCTGCGCTGATGATCGTCTCCGGCATCGGCGTGGCCATGTACCCCGTTGTCAGCAACGCGGTGGCACAGCGCCACGCAAGTTCGGTCATTGAAAGCTACAACGACAATGTGCAGTCGATGGACGCCGAGAAAATCGACGCCGCCAAGGAGGCTGCGCGCCGCTACAACCAACAGCTGAACAATGCCATCGACCGCGACGCGGCGGGCGAAGCGGACGACATCGGCACAAGCTATGTGGACATGCTGGACGTGGGCGAGAGCCTTGGCTACATTACCATACCCAAAATTGACGTAAACCTGCCCATTTATGAGGGCACAAGCGACGATGTGCTGGTAAAGGGCGTCGGACATCTGGAAGGCTCCAGCTATCCGCTGGGCGGCACGGGTACCCACAGTGTGCTGACGGGGCATCGCGGTCTGGCCGAGGCGGTACTGTTTACCGACCTGGACAAGCTGGGCGAGGGCGACCGTTTTTACCTCCACATCATGGACGAGGTGCTGGCGTATCAGGTAGACCAGGTCAAGGTCGTGGAGCCGGAAAACACCGAGGATTTGGAAATCATCCCCGGCGGGGACTACTGCACGCTGGTCACCTGCACACCCTATGCCATCAACACCCACCGTATGCTTGTGCGCGGCGCCCGTGTGCCGTATACCGGAGAGGACGAGCAGCCCGACACGCCGCAGACCGTGCAGTACCAACAGCTGAATACCGGCAACGTGGTAAAGCGCATTGTGGACGCCTGGCCGTGGATCAGCGTGACGGGCAGTGTGGTTATCGGCGGCGAGGCGCTGCTGTTGCTGCTGCTGTTGCACCGCTACAAAAAGCGCGAGGAGGAAGACTGATGAAACGCCTGTTTCTGCAAATTTTTGCATGGCTGGCAATTTTGCTGGGCGTTGGGCTGATGCTGCAGCCCACGGTCAGCCGATATCTGACGGAGCAGAAAAGCACAAAAACCGTGCAAAAATTTGTGCAGGCCACCGAAGCTGCCGCTCCCGAAACCTCCGCCGCCGAACCCGCGCGCGCCTACCCCGAACTGTACGACGCGTTTCTGGCCTACAATCAACAGCTTTTTGCCCAAGGCCAAAGCGGCCTGAAAGACCCCTTTGCCTACGAGACCCCCGCCTTTGACCTGACGGGCTACGGCTTGCCCGACGACGTTATCGCCGCGCTGTGGATACCGCGTCTGGACTTGGAACTGCCTGTTTATCTGGGGGCCAACGCGGCCAACATGGCCCGCGGCGGTGCGCTGCTGGGGCAGACCTCCATGCCGCTGGGCGGCGAAAACACCAACACCGTCATTGCCGCCCACCGCGGCTACTACGGCGCGGAAATGCTGCGCAACGTGCAGCAGATACAAATCGGCGACAAAATTACTTTGACAACGCCGTGGGACACGCTGGTTTACCGCGTGTGCGAGCTGAAAATTATACAGCCGGACGACATAAACGCTGTGCTGATACAGCCCGGCCGCGACCTGCTTACCCTGACGACCTGCCACCCCTACACCCAAAACACCCAGCGCTACCTGGTGATAGCCGAGCGCGACCCCGACGCAGAGGCCGCCACCCATGCGGCAGACCTGGCCGAGTGTGACGAAACCTGGGACGCCGCACCGCGCCAAGTGACGGTGGAGGCCGACGGTACCTCCGCGCTGGAGGAAGTCACCCCCGAAAGTATCACTCCCCTGCCCCACGAGGGCGGCGACGAAAACGCGGGCGGCGCGTACTCCAACTGGGTGATTTGGCTGGAAAACAACGCCCTGTGGGCGGGATGCCTGCTGATTGCCGCCGTGATCGGCTGTATGCTGATTTGGCGCAGGCATAGAAAGGATTGACCCATGCAGAATATCAACAAAAAGGCGCTGGCCGTTACAGCCGAGGTAAGCAAGGCGGTGCTGGGCAAGCCGGAAGTCGTGCTGAAAATCATGATGGCGATACTGGCCCGCGGCCATGTGCTGATTGAGGATATCCCCGGCGTGGGCAAAACTACGCTGGCACAGGCGTTTGCCCGCGCTATGGACCTGACCCAAAACCGCGTGCAGTTTACCCCCGACGTTCTGCCGTCCGACATTGTGGGGTTCTCGCTGTACCAAAAGGAAACCGGCAAATTTGTGTACCACCCCGGCGCGGTGATGTGCAACCTGTTTTTGGCCGATGAAATCAACCGTACCAGCGCCCGCACCCAGTCCGCCTTGCTGGAAGTCATGGAGGAAAGCGCCGTCACGGTGGACGGCGTGACGCGCGTTCTGCCGCAGCCGTTTACCGTTTTTGCAACGGAAAACCCCGTCGGCTCGGTGGGTACGCAGATGCTGCCGGAATCCCAGCTGGACCGCTTTATGGTCTGCGTGGTCATGGGCTACCCCGATGCGGAGGCGGAAATGGAGATTTTGTCCCGCCAGCCGCGCCGCGCCCTGCTGGACCGTGTGCAGCCGGTGATGGACAAAAACGACCTGCTGGCTATGCAGCGGCAGGTAGACGAAGTATATATGAGCGATGAAATCAGACGGTATATCGTGGAACTCTCCCGCGCGACGCGGCAGGACAGCCGCCTGATGCTGGGGCTTTCGCCCCGTGCGTCGCTGGCAGTGGCCGGTATGGCGCGCGCGGCGGCTTTTCTGGGCGGGCGCAATTATGTGGCCCCGCAGGATATTACCGCGATTTTTGCCGATGCGGCCCGCCACCGTCTGTGCCTGACCGAACAGGCCCGCACCGGCGGCGATACAGTGCAGAATATCCTTGACGATGTTCTGCACACCGTGCCGCGCCCCCGCCCGGAGAAACCGTTCCATGGCAGGTAAGGTGGGCTGCGCGCTGCTGCTGACCGTGCTGTTTGCCGCGGCAGCGGTCAGCCGCACGTCGTTTGCGGTCTTTTTGGCGTCACTGGCGGTGCTGCTGGTCGGCTTTTTGGCGTGGTATGTCCGCACACTGCGCAGGGATGTGACGGTAACGCTGCAGCTGCCTGCCCGCCCCGTGCACCCCGACGAGGATTTTGCCGTACTGGTGAAACTGCACAACAACGGGCGGCGGCCCGGGCCGGAGCTGCGTGTCGTTTTGCAGGCTGTGGACGCCGAAAGCGGAACGGCCATTGAACTGCCCTGCGGCGCGATGCTGGCCCCGCATCAGTGTGCCGATTTGCGCGTGACCCTGCGCGCAGCAAAAAGCGGTCTGTGGCGGTTCCGTGTGCGGGAAGCCACCGTGCGCGACCTGTTGGGGCTGTTTGCCGCGCACTGCGCCGTGTCGCCCCAAAGCAGAGAACTGTGTGTGCTGCCCCCCGCCGAGGGCGAGGACGACGGCGCAGGCACAAAACCGCAGAACTGCGCCGAAAAAGTGACTGCGGCGGGCTGCGATTTGACCGACGGCGTTTATGATCTGCGCCCCTACCGTGCAGGCGATTCACCGAAGCTGATTCACTGGAAACTGACCGCCCGCGTGGGCGAGTTGACCGTGCGCGAGCCGTTGGGCGCAACCTACCGCGCTGACCCTGCGGGCAGCGTTTTGGCAGAGGGGGCCGACGCGCCGCAGCAGTTGTTGCACTTTGGGCAGGCCGCCGTAAAGCGGCTGCGCAGATTGACCCGCCGCAAGGACACCGACCCCGCTACGGGGCTGGTATTTGTGGACCGTGTGCTGCTACCCCGCACCAAGGCCGCTGCCCACCCCATGGCGGAAACGGCGGCGGATCTGCTGATTTCGGAACTGCTGGCCTTGGGCTTGCTGACGGCACTGAACGGTGCGTTTGCACTGGCATTGCCGATTTGGGTGTGGCTTGGCGTGGCGGCACTGTGTGCGGCGTGGCCGGCACTGCACCGCGTCCCGCTTTCCAAGGCGGGCCGTTACGGCGCGGCGCTGGCGCTGGCCGTGGGGTATCTGGTGCTGCTGTTTGCCGTGCAGCAGCCGTTTTTGGCCGGTGCGGCACAGTGCGCGGATGCCGTCAGGCTGTGCTTGAATACACGCTTCAACGCAAATTTTGTGGTGTCCGCCTCGCCGGTTTCGGCGCAGATGGGCCTGTTTGCGCTGCTGACGGCAGTGCCTTTTACAATGTTTTTGGCCGCGCTGACAGCCCGCCACACCGACGCGCTGTTGCTGGGAGCGGTGCTTCTGCCGATCGTGGTGTTCACGCTGTTGGCGGGGACGGGCCGTGCCGTTTTGGGCTGGCTGCTGCTTTTGCCGGGCTGGTTGGGAAGCTGTGCGGCGGCGCGGTCGCTGGTGCGCAAACGGCTGTGGCGCGGCAAGGGTTCCGCTGTCTATGCCGCCAACCTGCAGACCCACCGCATAAACCAAAGGCTGGCCGGTGTCGGCATGGCTGCCATTTGCGTGGTGCTGTTTTTGCCTGCCCTGGCACTGCGCCCCGTGCTGATGCTGCCCTTGAACGCGCTGCAGCCTGTGACCGACAAAGTCTGCGCGGCCGGGCTGAGCGCGGCAATCGAGTGGCTGCCGAAGATCAGCGGCGGGGCACTGAATTTCCATGTCAGCGCTGCTGCGGGCGGCGTGGAGGACGGCAGCCTGACACGGGGCGACGGCTTGGCGCTGACGGGGCTGGAGGATATAATGGTCACGACCGACGCCAAGCCGGAGGAGACCGTCTACCTGCGCGGGTTTATCGGCGTGGACTATGACGGCACAAGCTGGCAGGCAGGGAATGCCGCTGCCTTCGACAGTGCCGCAGCAAACTGGAAAACCGACGGCGACGGGCGGCTTGCCATTGCGAACCTGCCGTTTTTGCGCGCGGCATACAGCGGCGCACAGCCGCAGCAAATGACCGTACAGCGTCTGCATGCAAACGATGCCTACACGTTTGCGCCGTACAACGCATATTTTAACGACTACTACACGCCGGACGGCGACGGAGCCATAGCGGGGCAGACCGTGCAGGACGATATGTTCTACTATTTTCCGCGCAAACAGGCAGAGGAGCTGCTGGCGGCCCGTGACGATGATGACGCGGGGGTGCTGGACCGTCTGGAAAGCGCCTACGCCGCGTATGTTCGTGCGCGCTGCCTGGATGTGCCCGACGGTGCCGGGTACGATGCCATAGACAAGGAACTGGCTGCGCTGGTGAAGGAGCGCAAACTCAGGGATGATGACATCGATGGCCGACGCGCACTGGTGCGCAGCTGGCTGAACGAGCACTGCCGTTACAGCGCGGACGCCGAGACACCCGACGACACTGACCCGCTGCTGTATTTCCTGAGCGAGAGCCACGCGGGCAGCAGCACACAGTTTGCCTCGGCAGCGGTGCTGCTGTGCCGCATGGTGGGGCTGCCCGCCCGATATGTGGTAGGCTACGCCGCACCGCAAAGTCTGTTTACCGCTACGGGCGACGGCAGCTGCCGTGCCGTTTTGCAGGACGATAACGCCCACGCCTGGGCAGAGATTTACCTTTCCGGGCAGGGCTGGACGCCGCTGGAGGTCACCCCCGGTATGACAGCCGAACTGACCGAGGGCGAGCTTGCCGCCGATGCCGCACAGGCAGGGCAAAATGCCGCAGACAGTGATACACCCCTGCTCGCGCGGCAGGAGGCCGACTCCCCTGCCGAAACGCCGCAAAGCGTCCCGCTTTTGTGGGTGCTGCCTACGGTTTTGCTGCTGCTCGTCTTGGCCTTGGCACTTCTGCGCCGTGCAAGGCGCACACCTTTGCAGACCGTACAGGCAGAATTTTGTGCGCTTCATCGCAAGATGCGGCGCTGCGGGCTGGCGGCGGAGGTGTCCTCTGACGAAGCGGCATTTGCGGAATTTCTGCAAACGCATTGCCCGCAGACGGACCGCGAAACCGTGCAGCACCTGCTGGATGCCGTACAGGCGGCACAGTTTGCGCCCGAGCCATGCACCTCTGAAACCGCGCAGGAGGTACGCGCCCTGTGCCGCAAATTACGCAAAAAACTGTGCAGACGAACGGTGTGAGGGCTGTGCAAGGGGAAGCTTTACGCAAGAAATAATTGACGATTCGGCAAAAAACGATTATGACAAAAGTAAATACATATCGGAGATGAAAAACCATGTCACCTTTGCCGAAGAACGACAAGCCGATCAATATCACGCAAATCGCGCAGGCGCTTGGCGTATCCAAGACAACCGTGTCCCGTGCCATATCCGGCAACGGGCGCATCAGCGCAGCAACCCGCCAACGCGTGCTGGACTATGTAAAAGAGCATAACTATACCCCCAGTATGATGGCGCGCGGGCTGGTGAAGCGCTGCTCCTACAATATTTCGCTGGTGATTTCCACGTAATTTTCCGACTTTGAGCTGCCCTTTTTGCGCAAGGTGATGCGCTCTGTCTATCAGGTTGCCGGGGATTCCGACTACGATGTCCTGCTGACGCTGGTGGGCAAAAACGAAACCCGTCCTGTGGAACGACTGCTGGATAACCGCAAAATCGATGGTCTAATCTTGACCCGCACACTGGAGCGTGACCCCTTGATCCCACTGCTGAAGGCGCGCAAGGTGCCATTTGTCGCCATCGGTCAGCCGGAGGACGATCAGGTACTTTCCGTTGACCATGACCAGGTGGGCGGCTGCCGTGAGATGACCAGTCTGCTGCTGATGAAGGGCATGAAGCATATCGCGCTGCTGGGCGGCAGTATGCTGTACACCGTCAACCAATCCCGATTGGAGGGCTTCCGGCAGGCTTATGTCAAGATGGGGCAAAAAATTGACGAAAGCCTGCTGTTTTTGGAGCTGGAAAGCGACGATTTGCGCATGGAGGCTGTGCAGCAGGCTGTAGAGCGCGGGGCGGATTGCATCCTGTGCATGGACGAACAGCTGGCACAGCTGACGCTGAATATGCTCAAGCAGCTGAACCTGCGCGTGCCGCAGGATATCCGGCTGGCGTCGCTGTATGATAATGAGAATCTGGTCCATACCGTGCCGCCCATCACTGCCGTGCAGTTTAATGCGGATATCCTTGGCTTAAAAGCAACGCAGCAGCTGCTGTGCGCCTTGCAGGGGCAGCCTGTTGAAACCCGCATGGAGTTGGGTTACCAGGTAAGCCTGCGGGAATCGACGCAGACGTAAAATCCGAGCGCACACCGAGGGGTGTGCGCTTTTTTGTCTGACCCATCAAACCGTGTACATTTTCAGGAAAATGTACAAAATGGGACAAAATAAAACAAAAAGTCCCGAATTGCAGATACAAGCAATTCGGGACTTGATAGGATTTATAGAAGAGCCTTAACTGTCAGGTCTTTCCAATTCCCCGGCCAAAGTACGTAACCACGCGAATTTTGACAGGCGCGAGCCTGTTCGTAATTCAACTTAATGGTTATACTCGCTGGCAAATCAGCCGCGAGGCGACTTGATGGCAGCCTGCTTATTGGGTCGTCATCATAGGTATGTACCCAAAAGCGCGTACTGTTTGCATCCTCAAGCATCCTATTGACGGCCCCATCCCCTTTCTTCGCTTTTGTTTTTCCCGGCATGATTTTTTCCGCCGAAATCGAATGGTAATTGTACGTTCCGCGCACATTGCATTGAACAGTGCATGACTCTTGAAATAGATTTAGTTCCCAGATGAATTTCTGTCCATCGATGGAGAAGATTCTCAGCACAAATCTGTCCAGAAATTCCCGGCTGATTTCATCGTTTGGGAACGACTCTTGCCAGCTGAGTGCTTCCTCTACCTTTTCACTATTGGCAGCTCCGTTTTCTTGTTCCTGCTGGTATTCTTCTAAAATATCCTGCCGGTGATCCTGCCAAACGTTTTTGTAAATTTCTCGCGCCATCAATTCGAGCTTCCATGCTTGCACATTGGGGGCGCTGCATTTGGGGGCTACATTCCTCAGCGACCGCTGATAACAGATATATCGAACAATGCCTTTCTCTGCGCGGAACGCCCGCATTCTGGCTCCGCAGCCACAAAACAGGCGGCAAGCCCATTTGTCGGCGTGTTCGCTCTTTCCATACAAGTAAGCCTGCGTTATATTGCCGTCTTTGTACGACTGCCATGCATGTCTGCGGCGCTGACATTTATCCCATAGTTCCTCTGAAATGATTGGCTCAAAACTGCCTTTCACCAGAATGTAATCCTGTTCGCTGTTCTTGATGCTTTTATGGCTGAGGAAATCATCAATATGCGATTTGTTGTATGTCAAATACCCTTTATAAATCGTATTCTTGGTGATTGAGAGAACCTGACGCGCGCTCCATTGTGGCATTCCGGATTTATTCGGTGCGCCTTCTTGCGTTAGTGTCTGGGCTATCTCGGTGCTATTTATGCCATCAGCATACCAAGCAAAAATTTTTCTGACAATCTCTGCCTGACTTTCCTGCACCACAAGCGTATGAGCCTTTTTATCACGCTTATATCCAAACGGTGTCGGTCCCGCAACATAGGTGCCTTTTTTCTGTGACGTCTGAATGCCCGCCTTGGTGCGTTCACTCATTTTACGGCTTTCATCTTGCGCAAGGCTTGCCATAATGGTCAGGCGAACTTCTCCATCGCCACGCATCGTCCAGATGTCATCATTGACGAAGTACACTTCAACGCCGTACTGTTTCAGCTCACGGGTCGTAACCAAAGTATCCACCGTGTTTCGGGCAAAACGGGAAACCTCGCGGGTCACGATTAGGTCAAACTTCTTTTTCCGGGCATCTCGCAGCATCTTCATAAAAGAAGGTCGGGTTTTCATGCCAGTACCTGAGATTCCTTCATCGGCGTATTGCCCAACCACCGTCCAATTCGGATGATGTTCTGCAAGCTCCAGATACCAGTTCATTTGATTTTTCAGTGCTGATATTTGCGCCTCAAGTTCCGTGGACACGCGCCCATAGAACACGACTCTGCGCGGGCAGTTTTGCTGGTCTGCTTTATCATATTGCATCGATTTTCCCTCCTTCCCCATCAGTATAATACTGCATTCAGTATTTTCAAAATGTACAAGTCAATGACTCAATCATGGTATAGAAAAGCCGTGGAAGAAGGTTCCTTCCACGGCATGATCTTTATACTACTTTTTCAATAAGGCACTGATGTTTCTTCGTTTTCTTGTCATAGTTGATAGCTACCAAGAGAAGATTTTCTGTATAGCCACGCAGCGAATCCGGATATTTCTTTTCCTTAATCTGCTGCATCGCAGTCTCCGCCGTTTGGTTCCACTTCAACTCCACAACAAGCGCCGGATAGTCATTTCGGCACTCCGGTTTTGGAACGAAAACGAAGTCTGCGAAGCCCCTGCCTGTGGGCAGCTCTCGAACCGGCTTAAAGTAATATTGCATAGCGCTCAGGTATGCAATCGCCAAGACGCTGCTCAAGGAGTTTTCATTGTTGTACTGGATGGCAGAAACATAGTCATCATGGATTTTCTCAACCTGAGTGGCTACTGCATCGCCATCCATATCCAATGTCGCATCCAGCAACTTCTCAGACTCCTGCTGGAACAGCAACATCTCATTCCAATGCTTGCTTTCCACCGCAAGTGTCAATTCCTGCCGGATTTCCTCATTCGGAACGAACGCTGTTTTTCTGTTCTGGTCATATCCCAAGTAGCCAAGATGGATCATATATGTCAAAACATCATCTTTGCTTTGGATATTAACGGTATCGTTCTTGAAGGTAGCCGTGTTTACTTTAACTTCCCCACCGGAAAGCATTTCAATGATTGCCGTTTTCAGCCCATCATAGTTCATGTTGATAAGAGGAACGATTGCTTCATAGGAAGCCGTTTCCGACCAGTAGCTCTTAAACTCTCCCTTCAGCATAACGCTGACAACAGCTCTGGGATTATAAACTTGGTAATCCCGCAGCAAGTAACCATCGTACCACTTTTTTACCTTGTCAAAGTCTTTGTGGTACTCCTCGCAAAGATTCTTAACTTCTTCTTCCGTAAAGCCAATGAAAGGTGCCAACGTGCTGGCACTGACCATGGTAAACTCATCGAAGTTATTCAAGGCCGACTGCGTTTTTTCTTTTTTGATTGGCAGAATGCCGGTGAGGTATGCAAGCTGAATGTATTTTGTCGGCTCTGTACCTTTGAATAAGCCTCTCAGGAAATAGATATATTCTTCTTGAACAGCCTTATTGGTTGCTTCATCTCGGATCAGAATATCCCATTCATCAATAATCACAATAAATTTCTGACCGGTCGAGTTTCTGATGCGCGACAAAGCGTCCGCCAATGTCAACACTTCGTTAGGAAGAACTTCAGGGTAGTACTCTTTTAGTTCCTCAAAAACTGATTGCGTAATGTAGGATATAATACTTTTGATGTCTGCACAGCTGGACAAAAACCATTGTACATCTATATGGATCACATCATACTTGTTGAGATGCTTTTTGAAGTCGCTACTCTTGCCGATTGTAAGCCCATCGAACATCTTTTCTGAATCGCAGCCTTTGCTGTAATAGGCTGCCAGCATATTAGCCGTATAGGACTTACCAAATCTCCGGGGGCGGCTATTGCAGATATATGCTTCTGGTGTATCAAGAACGCTGTTGGTATATTCCAGCAGACCCGTTTTATCCATATAAATTTTTGAATTCAGTGCAACTTGAAACGCACTATTATCCGGATTCACGAATCTTCCCATTTCGCCAAAGCCTCCTTCAGAAGTCATTTATTTCTAAACATTCAAATGACATTAGTATAGTCATATAGTACCATTTATCGATACAAATAGCAAGTTGGAAATTTCCCTATAACAGTACAAAAGGTACAAAAGCGCCGCAGCAGGGATCTCTTTCATAGCATGATCTATCATCGCAGACACCTCATCTGCTATGACGATGATTAAATTTTGCCACATGGAATCCTGCTTTCTGCATATAATCTTCAAAAATATATGCAGATAAAACTCGAAAGGCGCAATAAGCCACAAATTTCGATAATTTTCCTTCGATGAACCTGTCAGATGTCATCTGTTTGAACCATTCGGAATTCCCGAATAGTTGCCATCACGGTCTATTCCTCATCCGAATTATAATATTACCATTTACGGATTCAAATAGCAAATCTAGCGTCATTCCATAACGGCACAATAATGCCGTGGAAGTTTTTCCTCCACGGCACGATCTGTCGTTATAGCTGTGCGTTTCTCTCCCTCTGCAAATTCCAGACAGGCAACCCTTCCCGGCGCTTTGCCTCGCATCGCTTTGCAGCCATGCGATATGTTTTCTCGCATCTTGGCACGCTCGTGGAATCCAGTCATGGCGCTGCTTCCCCAATGCGGTACAGCAGAGGACGCTATTCACTTTTTCGGAGGTTTGGAACCTCCTAAGACATAAGAGAACAGCGAATCGGATTTTTTCCACAACTTTTTCAATTTTCTTTTTTACCAGAAATATATCCACACGCATATCTTTCCACAAACCGGGGTGGATCTTAATCCCACGCGCTTTCTGATACTCATAGGCTGTCACAAAGTCAACCGCAAAACTCAAAAGTGGTATCTTTTCATCCAGCACGCTCACCTGATTTTCTTGACAGCTTTCCAGCCATTCCACCAACTTACGCTTTCTTTTGGTTCGGCTCATGTTCAAAAAGAAATCCTGTGGACGACATATTGTCGCGCAATCGGGTCCAGCACTTTCTTTATCCTGCTTGCCGATTTGCTCTTGCTCAATATCATAGGGAACGCCACTTTTATAGGTAACCATCGCTATCGGCTGCCTTTCCGATTGGATAGGCATGATCTGCTGCACATTCATCAACTGCAACATCCAAATGTAGCGGTTATTGCTTTTTACAATCCGGTTGGCATACCTGTCCAGAAAGCCCGGCTCTATTTTACCATCCGGAAAAGAGGCATCATCGCTGAGTGCAGCCTCGATGCTGTGCATATCTAACCTTGCTTTAGGACGCTGTTCCTGTATGGAACTTTGCAGTAAGCCTTCGACATTTATAATCTCATTGTTGATTTCCGTACTTCTGCTTAAGAAATCATCCATAGTTATGCTTCGGCTTGCCCGCTGGCTGACAAGATCGTCCAATTCCTCATTCAGCGCAGAGAGCTTGTTCTCCAGCTGGTTTCCATCATTCGGTGTACCGGTAGTGTTCAGATTTGCATCCAACATCCGCAAAAGACCCAGTATATCCTCGGCATTTTCTTTCCAAACTGTACGGAACACTTCCCTTGCCATCAATTCCAGCTTCCATTCAGATGCGTATGGTGCCGGACAAGGAATGCCGTTCAGTGCTCTGGCGGCATCTTTCTTTTTGAACATTTTCGACCGTGCACAGATAAGCCGCATATTTTTCCCACCGTTGGCCGTTTTATCGTAGCCTTCGATTTGGAATCGCATCCCACAATCGCAAAACAGAATTTTCGTCCATTTGTTCTGCGGAAAGGACACACCAAATTTATGGGCACGACCATCTTTTCCTTTGACAAATGCAGCTCGCTTACTGCGGATCTGATTGCAGGTTTCCCATAGCTCCTCTGAGACGATTGGCTCAAAGTCTCCCTTTACAAGAACAAAGTCCTCCTCGCTGTGATTGATGCGGTTATGGCTGAGGAAGTCATCAATATGGGATTTATTATAGGTCATATAGCCCTTGTAAGTGGGCTTGCGGAGTACCCGTGATACCTTGCTCGCCGTCCAGCTCAGGCCACCACCGCCATCCTTGCGGTTTTCTTCTATAAGCATTTTGGCAACAGTCGTTTCTCCGTGCCCCTCGGCGTACAGATTAAAGATTCTGCGCACCGTTGCCGCCTGTTCCTCATTGATTACATAAGTTCCATCCACACGGTCATAACCGATAATATTACCGCTGCCATAGAGTACACCTTTCTCACGGCTCATCTTCTGTCCGGCTTTTACGCGCTCACTGGTCTTGCGGCTTTCATCTTGGGCAATGCTCGCCATAATGGTCAAGCGAACTTCTCCATCACCGTCCATTGTCCAGATGCCATCATTTACAAAATAGACTTCCACGCCGTATTGCTTCAGTTCTCGCGTAGCATTCAACGCATCCACCGTGTTACGCGCAAACCTCGACAATTCACGTGTGACAATCAAGTCAAAGCGGTGTTCCTTTGCGTGCTCTATCATCCGCATAAATGATGGACGTTTCTTCATTTGGGTACCGGTTATGCCTTCGTCTATGTACTGCGCTACAACGGTCCAGTTGGGATTGCGTAATGCAAGGTCTGTATACCATTCCATCTGATTCCCCAGCGCAGATAGCTGTTCCTCATGTTCTGTTGAAACGCGGCCATAAAACACCACCCTGCGCGGTCGATTCTTGTAATTCCCAATATAGTCTGTCATTTCGAACGCCTCCTTGTTCTTTCATTGTACAAGGGGCAAATTCATAAGGGAAATGTACAAAAACACTGGTACACTTGCCATCCTTGCATGAGCGTTGCTGCTCTATACTATAAGAGTACGTTCTCTTGATTTTTTTCCACAATCACTATTTTTAGTTCATTGCACTTGACATACATCAAGTAGCCATGCCACGCGGATAGCATTTTTCAGAACATATGAAACAGGGCGCGTTTACGCCGCGGACATGGAGGATATACTCCAAAATCAGGAGCGGATTTGGCAGGCGGCAAGCGGTATCCTGTCCCGGCTTGCCGCCATCAAATAAAGGGGTATTTATCCCATGCAGGGCGGCTTGCTGCGAGGTAAGCCGCCCCTGCTTTTTTTGCGGTTCGGCATCCTTGCAGGGCAAGGCAGCTTCCTGTATGCTGAAAGCAGAAACAAACAAAACTGGAGGGATATTGATATGCGTTTCCTTTTGAAAATCCTCTTTGCGCCCATCCTCGCGGTGCTTGCCGTCGTCACATGGTTTTTCGTGTTCGTCGTCAGCCTGTCCAGCGGCATCCTCTGCATCCCCGCCGCCATTCTCGGCTTCTTCGGTCTGTTCATCATCTTCGTGGATTCCGTCAGCTACGGCGCGGGGCTGCTGGTGATCGCGTTCCTCATAAGCCCCTACGGGCTTCCCATGCTGGCGACATGGCTGTTAGCAAAGCTCCACGTCCTGCGCTATGCGATTCAGGACAGGATTTACGGGTGATACATTTTTAGAAACGCGCAAAACATTTCGAAAAGCTATATTTTTGTGCAATTTCAGAAACACCATATTACACAGCAAGCGCGGAGCATATCGCTCCGCGCTCTGCTTGTTCGTCATTGAAAAGCGCTCTACGTTTCTAAATTTACACAAAGCCATTGTATTAGACATACTTTCGTGCTATAATAGAAACGCAAAGGAGGGATGCCGGATGAAATACTATAAAGAGCTTGCAGAGCTGGGCTGCTTTTCACAAAAGGAGCTTGTGCAGCTTCTCGGATCAGGCAGCGCCGCAGCTTCTCTCGCGGCGGCATATTTGAAAAAAGGGTATGTGGAACGCATCCGCCGCGACCTGTATGCCACCGTCAGCATGGAGACCGGGCAGCCGATCCCCACGCGGTATCAGATCGCATCAAAGCTGGCGGAGGACGCCTGCCTCTCCCACCACAGCGCCTTTGAATTTTATGGATATGCCAATCAGGTATTCTATGAGGTGTACGTCGCCACGGAAAGCCGCTTCCGCAGTTTTGAATATGATGGCGTGAGCTACCGCCGCGTTGCGCCCCATGGGACGGTGCAGACGAAACTTATAAATGGTGCACGGGTGGTCAGCGTGGAACAGGCGGTCATAGACAGCATCCGCGACTTTGAAAAGATCGCCGGCCTGGAGGAAACGCTGCGCTGCATCCGGCTCATACCCTCCCTTGACCCGGAGCGTCTGCTCTCCGCGCTCGCCATGAACGGCAACGGCTTTCTGTATCAGAAAACCGGCTATATCCTCGAAGCGCTGAATGATGGGCTGCATCTGCCGGACAGCTTTTTCGACGAGTGCCAGCGGCACATCTCCGGCAGCAAAAAGTATCTCATGCGGGAGCACTGGCAGGATAAGCTCAACGAGAAATGGAAGCTGTTTGCGCCTGCAAAGCTGACGGATTTACTGGACAAGGGGGTAACATATCATGACGCAGTTTGACCGCATTACGCTGGGACGGCAGGCCAGGGAGCTTGGCTTTGTGCGCGATACCTTTGAAAAGGTCTGCCGCCTTGCGGACGTGCTTGCCTTTCTGGAAAGCGACGCTCTGCTGTCCAAAACGCTCGCGTTGAAGGGCGGCACCGCCATCAATCTCACCATCTTCGACCTGCCGCGTCTGTCCGTGGACATTGACCTTGACTATTCCGAGAATGTGCCGCGGGAGGAAATGCTGGCGCAGAGGGAAATCATCACGGAGCGCATCCGCAAATACATGGCGGCAGCCGGGTACAGACCGAGCCTGAAAAGCAAAACATATCACGCGCTGGATTCCTTTGTGTTTGAGTATGTCAATGCGGGCGGCATGAAGGACAATCTGAAAATCGAGATCAACTATATGCTCCGCGCCCATGTGCTGCCGACTACACGGAGGGCTGTCAGGTTACCGTGGAACGACGATGAGCTTACCGTTCTCAGCGTTGCCCCGATTGAGATATTCGCCTCCAAAATCGTTGCACTTATCAACCGGACGGCGGCGAGGGATTTGTACGACATCAGCAATATGGTCAAGTTCGGATTGTTCGATGAATCGGAGGAACCCTTGCTGCGCAAGTGTGTGATGCTGTACGCCGTCATCGCGGCGGATACCGTGCCGGAGCGGTTTGATTTGAGCGGCATCGGCAAGCTCCAGCCCTACAAAATTAAGACGGACCTGCTGCCGGTGCTGCGGCATGGCGAACACTTTGATCTGGCAGCGGCACGGGAAGAAACGATACGATACCTGACCGATCTGCTGCGCCCAGAGAAAGACGAGCTTTTATTCTGGCAGGCATTTGCGGAAAAGCAGTACCGCCCTGAACTGCTCTTTGCAGACGAGGCGGAAGCCCTCAACCGTGTCTCCGCGCATCCGATGGCGCTGTGGAAATGCGAGCGTAGCCTCGGCGCAAAGAGAAGCGAGCCGGAACGGTGAGGAGGGGGCAGGACATGACTGACCGCGAACTGACCGGCAAGGTACATTCCGCCGTGTATCATCAATGTCAGCGCCGGGGCTATGCCGCGCCGGTGGATGTGCTGATGGAGATCGGCGTACTGCCGAAGGAGAAATACGAGGACTGGCGGCGCGGGCGCATTGATTATCTGGAGCGCGTCTGCACCGTCAACCTCCGCAAGCTCTCTTTCATCATGCGCGAGATACGGGCATACGCGCAGAAAAGCGGCCTCAAGCCCTCCGTGACCGTATATAAGCAATGGGCGGTCAAGAAGAAATCCGGGCAGGGGCATAAGCCGGTGATCCGGCTGCGCTTCAGCAAGAGCGGCGATCCTGACATTGAGCGGTGGTATTCCACCCACTTCGTCGATGCGAAGAAAATCGCAGAGCTGAAGGCGCAGCGCATGACGGAAATCGCACCCAACGCGGCAGAGCACGCCGCAGAAAACTGAATCATTCCATGAAAGCGAGCTGCATCGGACGGGCATCTGATGCAGCTCAATTATTATGCCGGAAAGGAGGCCGCGTTCATGGCGACCACACGCATCATTTCCATGCACGTTAATCAGGGCAAGACAATTGCCGACTGCCTGACCGACCGCATCA
>OLQA01001119.1_pt1 | contig 24494 bp, 25 predicted proteins | sample 1673151 | NCBI WGS metagenome assembly OLQA01 (sample SAMEA3136760, study PRJEB25190) | human gut metagenome | biome: human gut; feature: human-associated habitat; material: faeces | place: Austria | collected 2013
GTAGCAAAGATAATATTTTTCATTCAACCCACCTTACGCTGTATTGGTGGTTTACTGACGAAATCTTGGATGAGTACTTTGAATTTCTGCTCAGAAGCAAAACACTTGAAGTTTTCCAAAAAAACACTCGTAAACATACCCTCTCAGATAAAACGTTTATATTATTCTTGATTGCTTAGCCACGTCACAGTACTAGTGGCAAGCCATCCGTTCATATCCGCCACTTTCACGGGAGCAAGAACGAACAAATCCTCATCTTTCAAAACAGATTTCAGCTTATTGTAAATACTCATTCCCGAAACGCTTTCGTTCGTCTTCAAGAGATAGCATCTGGGCATAAACAACAACGTCTCACCAACTTCGTCGAACTATATCATTAACTTTTTCTGATTCCATATTCTTTCACTTAATTAGATAACGCAACTTTGCTGCAAACGTCGTGATACAACCATCATCCGTCACATAGCCAGAAGGTTTCAAATGCCTCACCGTCATAGAACGATCTTTCTACCAAATAAAGAGCTTGTCACCCTTGCCCATAAAACAAGTCTATTCCTATCGTTCTACCACTTAATTTTGCTAATTGTCTACATGCAATATAATAGCCTACAGCCGTAGGTTTTAGCGCAACAACATTCCCCTTGTTCAACAGTTCAAACCCATCTTTCCAAAAAGGACTCAATTCCATCAAGCATTCTCTTACTTTCGCCATAGAAAACGGAGTTTTCAATTTCGTAATTTGCTCCATTTTTGCAAGAAGCTCTTTATCATCATCATTATCAAAAAAATCAACAAGAGCTCGAGTGCTAGTCACTTTAAAAGCTATCGTTTTTTCCTTAACATTTAGTATAAGAACGGATAGGGTCTTTTTTAAATCGTCTACAGAGCAAAACCCAGTAACCCCATTCTCCACCTCGGTTAGACCAAGGATTCGAATGGCATCATGGTATTGAGTCCCTTTTAATTCATGAGCAAAGAATAAGTCCTCATTTTTTAGCAGATCAACTTCAAAACTATCATGAGCATTTATACCTTGTACGCCAAATGCACAACCCGTCTGTTGGAGATATGCAACATCTAAAGATTTTACTTTTGACAATTCTTGTAAAACAGGACTAATACAGCTAAGCCATTCCTTATATTGTCCGTTATCCCCATGAAAGAACAAATCTCTATATGCTAACGTAATGAGGATTGCCATACTTTTCACAGAAAGAGTTGGTAAAATCTTAATAGCCTGATCTATCAGATTCTGCTCCGTAGTATGCTCTTCTGCTTTAATTCGTTCAATCAATAAGTCTACAAGTTTCTCTCCTTGTGTTTCATCACCAAATCTTACAAAGCCAAGGGCGGCTTCGCGAGTAGCAAACTGAATTGCCGGTTCATTAAATCGATTGATCTTGCCCTTCACCTTTTTAGATACTTCTTCAAGCAACTTCTCTTCGAAAGCATCCAAACGTTCACGAGCCGTTAGTTGAGCATTAGCAGCATATTCTGCCAATTTCGATGCAACAATAGTATTAACTATCTGAACAACATCACATGGCTGAAGTCCATTAATAACTATGTCACGCGCTGCTTGATTTATCGTCGAATTCTTATTATTGCTTACGGATTGACTATTCTCTTTATTTAGCATTGTGAATATCTCCTGCAGCTTGATTAATAGTAGAATTATTGTTATTGCTAACAGTCTGATTGGGCCTGTCGCGTTCTGTCTTTTTCCCAAACATTTTAATCAGCAATGTTATTATCGCACAAATAGCTATAATACTCGACCATAGCCACATGTTTACTTGAAGCCACTCTATCATATTTATTGTACTCCCCAATCTAAAATAATCTACAATTCCACCACATTCAATTTATAATCATTCTCATCAAGTACACACTTTTTGAAAACGATATGCCTGAAGCGACTTGTAGCAACCTTCTTTTTAATTCTTTCTATGTCAGCATCAGCAGACTTTGCACCAAAGGTTATCGTTGTGACTGCTTGCGGCTTAATTTTCATCAACCCACTGATCGGCTTAATGGTTCGGACTTCTTTCTCATGACCCCATTCAATGAACTTGTGTTGTAGGGAAGAACAAAAATTAGTACGAATATTGCGAAAACGAAGGAAACCTCCGTGATAGATTACTGGCATGGAACCTGCAAAAAAATCTATATCTTTTGTCATATCGAACCCAATGGTGGCACCTTTGTGAAAATCGCAGTAGTGTGACCACATAATCAGGTTTGCGGGATCAATACCCACACAGAAGATTCCCATTTGGCTAATAACTAAATCGCTTGAACATTTCTTTGTCATGGTCGTGAAAGCATCTTGAGATGATTCAAAATAGTACTTGCCTTCAAACGGATCGTTAAATTGAGAAGGTTTCGCAAAATACAATTTACAGTCGTCAAGAAACCGCTCTACCTGACATATAGAACGGTACTTATAAACCTCCTTTGGTACAACGCCTAACTCAATGTCCCTGAGAAGTAATTCTGCACCAATTTTGTTATATTCACTGATGTCCATTGTTTATTCTGGCTTTACAATAAGATGATATTGTTTGGGATCAAGAGTTATGTTGGAATAGCGAATATTACAGTATCCCTCATCAGCAGCGAGTTGCCTTATCGCTTTCTTATCTACTTCTGGACAATAATAACCAAATGTGATTTCTGAAATCAAATCAGGATTATCAAAAGGATAGTCGCCTGCAAAATGAGTGGCGACCGTACGGTACTCGTCCTCATAAGCCCACAAAGCGGCTTTTTTGAGCATAACACTACGAAAGAACACGTCTGAAGGATGCTCACTAATGTCAGCTACATGATAAGACCTATCATAACCTACATGGCTGATGGGACAGAAAAGGAGAGGCTGTGCGAGGAGATCCAGCTTCATACATACCCCCTTATGAGAATCCGCGTAATAAGCCCACATACAGACATCATCCCGTCTTCCCGTCATACAAAAAACACCACAGCTATCAAACATATATTGTACTGCTTGTATTTGTAGTTCTATGAATTTACTGTCTGAAAGTTTAAGAATTGTTTCCTTAGCGTAATCAACAAGCTCGGGTGGCATTCCACTGTAATAAGGCAATTGCGTGCGTTTTAGAAAGCGTTTTTTCACTTTTTCTACATCAGAACAGAAAATCTTCGCTCTTCCTTCAAAAGGGTCTCGTAATTCCTGAATGGTCGAAAAATGAAGATGATGATTCTTTAGAATATCCTTGCATTCTTCTATAGTACGGTATTTGTACAAATATCGAGACAATATTCCTCTTTTGACCTTGTCAACGAGATCAGATTTCAAATGAGCAACGGCCTTTTTCTGAAAATCCAAAGATTTCGCATCAAAAGAAACAAAATTTATTCTGTTATTTTCGTCAATACCCATCGGCTCAAACTATGTCTTTCTATATACAATCGATATTTCCACATGCACTCCCAGCCTATTTTAGTTTCTGCAACCAGCAACAGAAGGATACATGCTTCGAGACAAAACAATAATACCTACAAGACTCTCCTTTTCTGCTTTCGCATAATTGACCGTCTTCATGAAAATCACACCACACTCGCTCGTAGTATTGACTGCAACACGTTCTATCTCTGAAGAACATCTTCGAGAAAAAAAAGGACGGTAGCCTCGCGATTGACAAGGATTCCATATTTTTTCTATCTTATCAGCTATCATAATTGCATGTTGACGAGCCACTAATTGCCCATCTCAATCGCAAATTTACGCTATTTCCACGACACTGGCAAATATTTCGGCATCATCTTGAAGATTTCATTGATCAAAGCGCGAAACCTTTAGCAAAAGGACGAGGCAACTTTTATTGAAATTTTGGAGCTATAGGCATACCAATTAGGCAATGCCTATAACACATTAGGACGAACTCCTTCAACTTGTCGTAACTCACAATTATTCTATGGAAATGCTTAATCTGTACGGAATTAAAATTACTCTCGTTTTTATCGTCACGAACAAGAGACTTATAGTTCAAAAAAATCCAAAAGCAAAGTTTCAGACTCAACCCAAAACCATACGTCTCACGATAATAATAAGAGTTGACTATGCACAAAGGTATATTAGGATTTCTCTCATACACTACATGCATCATTCTCGTTTCCAAAAATTCAACAAAAGCATTTTCATAATAGAAGCATTCGTTATTATAGTCAAAAACGATGGCAGAAAAATTAAAGAATGCAGTTTTGATCAATGAATACGGAGACAACTCCATGCCCTCTTTCTTTATTCCCCAAGTTTTGTCAAGCTTCCACAAGTCAATCGTAAGATTTTGAATTTTCAGCTTCAGCCCTCCGAAGTTATTAAACGCCACTCCCACGTTGTCGTCAATTTCCCAAATTGTTTCTAACACACAATCCACATCTCCAACAACGATATCCAAGTCCCTGAAACACGACTCGCCCAAAAAGAAGTTACGTATCATACCACTGAACACATAAACTTCCGTCTTGAGGGAAATAATATTTAGCAAATCAACCATTTCCTCACTCAAGCATTTCTGCAAAAAATGCTTGAAAAACCAAGCCTGGCCATCTATCTTGTCAATATATTTGTTGTCCACTTAGCTTACGATAATGATTGAGAGCAAACTTGTCCGTCATACATGAGACGTAATCACGCAGAATTCTCAACTTCTCTTCTGCTGAGAATTCCTTCACATCAAACTTCTCATACATATCATCCGCTTTAGCATTCACACCATTGCGATCCAAGTGTTCCTGAAGCGTAGTCAAGAAAATCGTTTTAGAAACCAAACGCTTCGCCCTATTTCTTAGGCTAGCTTCTTCGCTAAAAAACATTTTAAGATAAGCATCCAAGATACCATATATAACAGATCTACCCGTTATTTCCAACGAGATAACATCCCTACTGTCCAATATATATTGCTTACAAATTTCTCCTAGTGCTTTAGCAATACCATTACTGTCATCTTTTATAAGTTCCTGCTTATGTGTTCCTTTTTCAATGCTCTCTATATTATTAATAAAGTTTTTCAGGGCCAAATCTATCAGATACCCCATCAGATAAGTTCGTAAATTCAATATCTGTTTTCTACTGTTTCCAAACCGGTCCTCGGCCTCCCTTTCTATAGCATCAAACAAATTCTTTGCACTTTCATTGAATTCGACACCTTTTTCATCTCTAAGCTTTTCAATTCCCTCTTTGATATTACTTAATGTAAGCAGATTCTTTTTCAACCCATCTTCTATATCCATTGTAAGATAACAAATAGAGTCTGCCGCTTCCATTAAGAATGCCAACGGATGCCTTACAACTGCACCATCCACAACAGGCAGCCCACAAGCCTCTTGCACCTTGTCTAACACACCCTTTTCAGTAGTAAGGACCCCATGCTTGTGCATGCCAATATAGCTTTTGTCTTTACCTGCAGCATTAGGATACTTCATAAAAGCTCCCAAACTTGCACACGTTAAATTCAAGCCATCCAAAGTTTCAATAAATTGCAATTTGGTTAATACTCGCAAGCCTTCTGCATTACCATCAAATTGAGTATAATCAAGACCAACGACAGAATCTTCTTTGTCAAGATTCATCAATTCCTTTCGGTATTCTTCACTCATCCAAGAAGGAGGAGCTTTAAATAAATCCCGAAAGTAACTTTGCAAAGAATCTTCACCAAAATGACCGAACGGAGGATTTCCTATATCATGTACAAGACATGCCACTTTCAGCGCTGCTGCCAAGTCACGTAGAATTGTTATGTCATCAAGCCCCGTATGTTTTTTAAACGCATCACTTTCACTCAACGTATAAACAAACGACTGACCTATATTCATTACCTCCATCGAATGTGTCAAACGCGAATGAATATTATCATCTGTTGTCAATGGAAACACCTGTGTCTTATCATGCAATCTACGACAAGCAGAACTAAATATTACACGACCAAAATCAGACTCTATATCCGTGCGATAATCGTTATGCGCCCTACGTTTTTCAGGCGTAATAGAACTGGTACGCAATCTTTCTGAAGACAAATATTTTTTCCAATCCATAAAATTGTTATTTTAATCAGCATTCATGATTCTAACCCATAAAGCAGCAGGTAGTGGTTTCGCTCCACAGGCTCGCGCCTATTCAATCATACCTGCTCTACCGTATCATTTACTCATGAAATTTTATAGCCTTGGCTGGAGCGCCAACGGCAGTACATTTAGCTGGCAACGGCTTGACAACCACGGCACCAGCACCAACAATTGTCTCAGCACCGATACTTGTCTGGTTGATAATCTTCACACCTGTACCACAATACACGCCCTCTTCTATCACACACTCGCCACTGATATTACAAGTGGGCATAAAAGCGCAATAGTCCTTTACAACTGTATCATGTCCCAATGTGCAAGCAAGATTCAGGATTACAAAGTCGCCAATCTCCACATCACACGTGACAACCGTGTATGCGCAAAGGATGCATCCCTTGCCAATCTTTACATAATCCCTGTCGCCGATGATGACAGAGGGATGAATCAGCGTAGGGTAATCAACAAGCGGATTCTTGATATTGTTCAATATCGCACGCTTGATTCTTGGCGTACCTATTGCAATTACAACTGAAAGAGGCGTTTTCCACTCGTTCAACTCCTTCGCTCCACCAAGATTCTTAAGCCCATGAACTTCGTACCCTACCTCATAGCCATCATCAAAGAAACCAACTACATTCCAAGTTGGTTCCACTTTGTTTATGTTCTGTATCAGTGTCAGCACTTCTCTTCCAAAGCCACCAACACCAAATATCGCAATGTCCTTCATATTACTCATCCTTTCCAACAATAAATACATAATTGGTGGTAGCAGAGCCACCTATATTCAGCATCATACCGTTTCTTGCGCCCTTCACCTGATAGCCTCCGGCCTTTCCCGTGACCTGTTTGTAGAGGTCTATGAACATGCGTGCACCCGAAGCGCCCACAGGATGGCCGCAGCCGATCAAGCCGCCAGACGGATTAATTGGCCTTTCACCATCAAAGGCTATTACGCCCTTCTCCACTGCGTCACATTCTTTACCCGGCTCGGCGATACCAAAAGCAGAGATGGCAGTAAACTCCGAACTTGAGAAACAATCATGGGTCTCAAACACATCGACATCCTCCACTGTCAAGCCTGCACGCCGATAGGCATCCATACAAGCCTGACGTGTCCAAGGCAGAACATAGCGAGATCCCGCATTATCCGCTATCTTCTTTTCAAATAGCATCGGAGCCACACGATGACCATAGCCTTTTACCACGGCCATGTTGCTCAGCCCCTTCTCCCGAGCATATTTCTCTGAGCAGAGAACGACTACGGCAGCACCGTCCGTCACCTGTGAGCAATCGCTCACACCAAGCAGTCCCCCAACGTTCGGATTACTCTCCGTCCCTCGGTGGGAAGCCTCATCATAGCTCATAAACCACTTTCGGGTCTGAGCCAGCGGATTGCGCTTGGCATTAGAATAGTTGTTGGTGGAGATACGGGCCAAAGCATTCAAATATCGATTTGGGTCCAGTCCATACTTCTCGATGGTGGCATCCGCCAAACGGCCAAATAGTTTGGGGAACGGCAGGTCGATACCCCTACCCTCCTTCTCGTAATAAGCGGCCCGGCCAAGAATATCGCCACCAGTCTTTGAGTTGACACTCTTCATCACCTCCCAGCCTACTACCACACACACATCATACTCCTCGGCCAAAATCTTCGTTATGGCAGCATCCAAGGCCACGGACGAGGACGCACAGGCCGCCTCGTAGCGAGCCGAGGGCACACCATAGAAGGCTGGATTCACCTCGGTGAGGAAAGCACCAAGATGCCCTTGGCTAATATACTGCTCGGCTATAAAATTGCCAACAAAAGCCCCAATGCGGTTCTCCTCATTCAGACGCGTCATTTCTTCCATCGTAAAGCCTGCGTCCTTAAAGCCGTCCTCCACCGCCTCCTTCAGCATGGCGATGAAAGTCTTGCCCTCCTTCGTCCAGTTGCGCTCAAAGTCAGTCTGAGCGCCACCCATGATATATACTTTATTTTTCATTCTGCCCATCCTCCTTATTTTGCCTTGAAGTAAATACGATAATCATACTTGCTCTTTATCTGTTCCGAAATGATATGGTCGATATTCACCGCGCCAACCACCTCTGGCTTGAGACGTTCCTTCATCAGTTCACCGAGATTACAGACGCGCGAGAAAGCCTCCATCATCGCAAACGGCGGACACCAGGTGAAACCCGTAGCCATCACGTCGTCTGCCACGCGAAGATCATAGCCCACATGCTCGGCAGTGTAGAGCGAATAGATGATGTATCTAAGGAGAAAACGCAAGCAGATATCCGCCTCCTGTGAATGATTGTTTATGAGTTCAAGGATAGCCTGGTCGTAGTCTCCGACCCTTAGATATTCCTTCATGCGGATAGCAAAAGGAAAGGTATAGTTGATAACGTCACGAAACTGCCCCTCTTTGATATCCCAGACCATCATATGCTTGTCTCCACTATCGTTCTTGATCATCTTGTAGAGTCCCTGCTTCGACTTGCGCCCAAGCATACCCTTGTCTATTAGCTCTTGTACATATTGGGGCAACACAAACTTTTCATGTACATAATCATGGGTGTTGGCATATATGTTATCCACAATAGCCTTATGCACATCCAGCCCGACAAAGTCCGCAGTCGTGATTGGCGGCATAGTACGACCAGTAAACGGGCCGAGTATGGAGTCAATATAGTCAATACCGCCATTGTCTTGGTAACGCTCGGCATAGATTAAGGCCTCGTTGATGACATAGAAACCGATACGGTTGCCAAGAAAAGCCGGCAAGTCCTTGCTCTCCGCCACACACCGATACAACGTGTTGCCAAGATAGCTCTTTAATTCCGCATACATTCTCATGTCACTGTATGGAGACGCAGTCAACTCACATAGCGGCAACTGATAGGGCGGATTGAACATGTGGACGCCAAAGAATTGGCCTCGAAGCTCCTCAGGATAGCACTCTGCCAGACGGCTGATGCTCAATCCCGAAGAGCCCGTGCAAGCCACGGCGCCTTTCTTCAGCGACTTACCAATCTTGGTATGCAGCCCTATCTTGATATTCAAGTCCTCAGCGGCGCTTTCAAACACAAGATCCGACTCCTTCACACAGTCCGCCAGCATCGTATAGTCCGCTGGTATCAAATTTTTCACTATGCTGTCAGCCTTCACACTCTTGCCAGCCCTTAAGGCCGCAGCCTTCGACTTTTCCAAGTCACGGCTCACCATAAACACCCTCGCGTCCCCGAAAGATGCAAAGATGGCGGAGACGTTGGTACCCATCGTACCATTCGCTCCGACTATTGTAACGGTTTTTATGTTCATTATGCAACTCTTTTTTCAAGTGCTGCCCAACGCACATAATGGGAGAAGCCTATTTTACTTCCCCCAGCCACGCTTTTACCGACAGCACCCTTTATATTATCAGTCATATTTTCCATTCTTGTTTTAGCAGGATTACGAGACCACAATCGTTCCACTATCATATTGTGGACCTTGAGGATATCCTTTATCACTTTCCCGTGACCACTTGCACCAAATAAATACACCATGCGTCAGTTTTTAATTGTGCCCATTGAAATATTCCATTGTTACCGAATTACCTGTTGTGGTATTAATATCCTCACGACCAAGCACTTTCTTTATCGTAATGAATATCACTTTTATATCAGTCATCAACGAGCAATGATCCACATACCACACATCCAGCTTAAACTTCTCCGTCCACGAGATAGCATTGCGTCCATGACACTGTGCCCAGCCAGAGATACCAGGCCTCACTTCATGACGACGAGCCTGCTCTTTGCTATACAATGGGAGATATTGCACCAGAAGCGGCCGGGGCCCTATCAAAGCCATGTCACCTTTCAGCACATTGATCAATTGCGGCAACTCATCAATAGATGTAGAACGCACAAACCTTCCAACCCTCGTCAGCCTGTCCGCATCTGGCAGCAGATTTCCATCAGCATCCCGCTCGTCCGTCATTGTCTTAAACTTGATCACCTTGAATATCTTTCCGTCCTTTCCAGGACGTTCTTGAAAGAAGAATGCGCCCGTCCCTTTATTGGCAAAATGCAGCCAAATAGCGACTACTAACAAGATCGGACAGATACATAGTAAGGCTATTAGAGCGATCCAGAAATCAAAAAATCGCTTAAAAAAATGTTTATACATAAATGATGTTTAGTTGATTATAACTCCAAATCATACCACTTCGCCAATAAATTCAAGACCAACAAGTCTATTCATTCTTTAGTCTTTAATAGTTTTGTATCTTCGAAGATGAGCAAAACTTCCACGAATAAATTGTTTCAATAGACTGTCGTTATACACCAACTTCCGTTTCCATCTATTAACAAAGAAACGTCGTGCCTTCAATAAAACCACACTAAAAGTTCCTTTAGTATTATCGATCAAAACACTATTGGGCATAAGGATGTCTTGGATTATGCGATTCATTAAAACCTTATCACGGACGATAATCGGAAATTTTTCTTCATCCATTCCCAAACAATCCACACAAATCGCATTTATTTGACAAAAGAATTCATATATGCCGATATTTTTGAGTTTTATTATTGCATCATTCCAGTCTATTTCACCAGAATGCTTATCTATAAAAAAAGCCCAGTCAAGTATTTGCCGTAAAGTTGCTTCAGAACCCGAGAAATGCGCCCCTAAGTGGCGTATCAAAAAAATAACATTCAGTTGGACAGAAGGAAGATACACCTTGGTATCACCTATATAACATGGAATAGAATTTTCTGCTTCTTCTTTAAACCATTTCTCCAACATTACCGCATCGCTCATCACCTTGGTGTTGATGAAGTCATAGTGGTTTTCAACTAGAAAACCATGAAAAGCGAACAAAGTATGGTGCTCATGACCTTTATCCACATTGATATTAAGGCAATCATTTATAATTGTATCCGCTTTTTCCCAGTCACCAAACAAATAAATATCAATGTCTCCAACGGGTCTGTGATTCGGTATAGGCCAATCCAGCGACAACCCATAGCCTTTCAACACTAGCATTTTGATAGAATGCGCAACATAGAATATGGCTAAACGTTGTATTGTTTCCAAACATTTATCATAGATCTTTTCATACTGAACCAACACTCCCATCCACTTTAAAAGAACATCCTTAGGTGGAAGTTGTTCTGTCGTTAAACTGTTTAAAGCATCAAAACAAATGGCTAGAACACCTTGGTTAGCAGCGTATTCAAAAACAATTCGCCAGTCAACATCATACGGAATAACTACTTTAGCCGATGGGCAAACAACTTTCCTGACCAAAGCCAACACAACTGTTCTATCCTTATCCACAAACATTTTGCATCTAGCGTTACAATTCAACAATTGGTGCTTCGTTCCAGTCTATCAAAGACACAGCTTGGTTTAAACTAACAAAAGCTATTGCGTCTATTAGATTTAGCAGTTTACTAAAAGCTCTTTTTTTTCCAACATTGCTCTTAAAGCCACGTATCAACCGATTCTTTTTTGTGGAAGGAATTTTGTAATAATGCTCGAAGACTTCATCTGAGACTTCCGACTTTACAGGTATAAGGTCGCCAATATGAAAATAAGTCATATTATACTCTTTCTTCGCCATAGTTTTCATAACGTACCATAAAGGAAGCAGGCGAAAGAATCCCCCTCCCGAATAGGCAATCTCCTTCCCTAGCACCTTTGTCGTACTTACTGGGAATTCCTTCAGTTCCACACCATTATAGCGAATGATAGCAGGAGTATGCTCAGAAAACGCAGGAAATCCCCCAAAGTCGCGAACAGCAGGATATACACTTGCATCAACTTCAATGCCGTTTTCCACAAGGATATCAAACATCCATTTGTTAGATTCACCAATAGTGAATGCTGGAGCACGGTAGCATATTACTTTTTTCCCTATCAACTGTTCTATAGAATTGATTGCCTTATAGGTATCCTCTCTAGCCTCTTCTTCAGACATTTTATTCATCCATATATGCCTATCAGAATGACATCCTATATCGTGTCCTCGCTTTTCTATTTCCTTAACAATATGAGGAAACTCACGAGCCATACCACCTACACAAAAGAAAGTGGCTTTCAATTTCTTTTCGTCTAGTTTAGCCAAAAGGCTATCTAAATATTTGCTAAAGAAACTATATTGATCTGCCCGATCACCAAAATATTGCTGTTCGACAAACCACTCCTCTATATCAAAGGATATAATATTCATCATCGTATAATCTTTTGCTTTTCTTTGTGTAAAAAAACTTTTTTTATGTTATGTAGCGTTCCTCTTATAAAAGGCATAGGATCCGTCCAATCACTCATGTCTTGATAGTGAATATGCTTACCAAAGAACTTAAAATATGAGGGGTGCATTCTCCATCTATTAGGAGACTTGAGAAACCACAATGTTTCAAATCCCAGGTGGCGTAAAACTTCCCCTGGACTGTACTCATATTTTTTTTGCTTATTTCCTAGATAATCATCTACAATTATCTGTCCCCAATTTATTCCAGAAACAATTGCTGTTTTCACACATGCTGGAACACGTGGATTCAACTCCATTATTAGAAGCTCTCCTGTTTCCGGATCCTCAATGGTATCAAAATCTGCAAATCCTACCCATCCGATGCTTTTGAGCAAATCGTAAAGAATACCTACTATCTTTTCATTCTTCACAGATATAGCACAACAACTACTTCCACCCTTTTCAGGATACCAACGATATTTGGATATTACAGAAGAATTAATTAATTGTCCGTCCTCATCAATATAAAGCTGAACCTCGACTTGAGAACCTCCTTGTTTGATATATTTTTGCAAATGACAATCCCCATATTCTGCTTGAATTACTGGAAACTTTTCTAATAACTCTTGATAATTAGACACCAAGGTCATTCCTCTGGCTCCACAAGTAATATTAGGTTTGACCAACAAAGGAAAAGACAATTCTGATTCAGCGACGTCATCTATAGATTTGATGTTGGTTATTGTCAACGGATGAGGATAATGGTTCTCCTGACACACTTTCATTAATTGGTTTTTATCGTATGCCCGTTGAAACACGCCATAATCCGGCATTTGGAACTTTACGTATGCCTTAAGTTCGCTCTTCCTAAGCGCCATCATCTCTGCATAGACATCACCCATGGGAATTAATGTCTCAATACTCTCTTTTTGAATGATTTCTATGAGTTTCTTACAAAACTCCACACTCATAGGAGACAATGAAGTAAAGAACTTTTTCTTTATGTATCGAGAGGCATCTGCATAATTGTTTTTATCACCATAAAGAAGATACACTTCATTTTGCTGTACGTGTAGCGCCTTTGACATAGCAAGGCCTTGCGTGCCACAACCTAAAATTAGAACTTTAACCATTATTCAATTGACGATTAAGAACTTCACAAACAGCATCTACTGTAAAATGCCTTTTATAATAGCGATATCCCGCCATGCCCATGGCCTTTCTTTCGTTAGGGTGATTATAAAACCAATCAAAATTATCAAACATCTTTTGGTGATCCAAATCTGTAGAATACAAACCACAGCCAGGCTGGTCTATATAGAATTCCCCATAATCACTACCCTCATTAAACATTGCAAGGACTGGCTTGGCTAGTGCCATATAACCAATAATTTTAGAGGGACATGTTGGTACTTTATACTTTTCATCTATGGAAATCAGCCCTAAATCTGCAAGTTCCAACAATTGTTCATAGTCTTCACGTGGAAGATAATTTGAAAACCTCATATTGGTAAGGTTATCCTTTCTTGCCATATCTTCCAAAACACCCCTTTTTGATCCTCTACCAACAATCAAAAAAACTACGTCTTTTTTCTCCAAATTATGCTTTGCAAGAGTTGCAATATTCCAGACTGCTTGAGCTTCTCCGATAGTACCGCCAAATATTGCAACAAATTTCCCTCTTAAATCATACTTTTCTAAGAGCTTATCGCTCCTATTGCCGCTACATTCACGTCCTTTATACCAATTAGGTAAAAGAATGATTTTATCATCATCCACATAAGGTGCTATTGTTTTAAAATATCTCTGATTACCAGGCGACATACAACCGACCCAATCTGCTAGTTTATACAAAGATTGTGATTGAAAGTAAAGCAATTTTTCTACTAAAAAATTAACTCCATATGGACGTTTACATTCATCATACACATCTGTCCTCTTAGCAAATCGCTCTGGTATTTTTTTTCTGTCTAGGCATTCCGGATGGATATCTCTTAGGATAAGATAAAACTTAGCGCCACTTCGTTTCTTAGCCAACTTCACAATATCATACAATGAAGAAGGAGGCGTTGCCATCATAACCACATCAAAACGCTCATTGCTTAGATGCTTTTGGTACGCAAGAATGTACTTCCTAGACATGGTTAAAATTCTAATTCCTTTTTTCCAAAAGGGGATATTTCCTATAAATTGCCTCAAGGCTACCCGTAGAACTCGAAAGCCTCCTTCTCTCCTAACACCTTGAAAACCATCTGATAACGAAGGTGCTATAATTGTAATAGAGATCCTGTCACTTATATTTAAACAACATAGAAGATCTGAATAAAGCCCTCCAATGTCAGAACCTAAAAATGGCATGTCGATAGAGACGAACAACAAACTTCTCATAAATATAGCAATTACTGCATATTACCATGCCATTTGAAATATTTTTTCTGAGGCAGCTGTATCATTTCACCCAATTTATAATCCCATTCTTCAGGTTCAAATGGAACTATTCCACCATCATGATGGAAAGTTAACTCACCAAAAAAAATGGCACCACGTATACAATAAAAATCAACACGCAAAAAGGGTATCCCTTTGATAAGATAGCAGATAGTTTTTTCATTTTTTCAATTACAGGACTTTTGGTCAGCAACACATCAGAATGTCCATGCCCCTGGCTAGTAATTGGCAGTAAATTATAATCCATATCATAATAATCAAACTTGACTCCACCTTTATTTGTAGAATACCTGTCTGATGCGTAAAATAGAACCTTGGGTGAACCATTAAAACAGAAAAATTTATAATCCTTTAATTCTCCTGTTTCATCTTCCATATACTTTTCCGCAAGTATTCTTGGTCGTACACCCCCATATTGATATTCTCGACTACGATAAACTATCTCTTTCTTTAGACTACCAACTATTTTTTTTCTTGCAACAGAATAGTCAAATAAAGATTTGTCCTTACATATATATATTCCCCCACTACTATGCGTAGTTTTTAATACAAATTGATTGGGCAAAGCGGAGATATCAATATCATCAAAATTATCCCAAACCCCATAAGTAGGTATAATATACTCTTCGCCTATACGGTCAGCAACGTACTTTTTTACTGCGTATTTGTCAACCATCACAGAACATTCAGGCGTGCGATTGCAATATATTTTAAGCCATTGGATTTTCTCTGTAAAACTTTTCGGGTTATCCAAGTCTAGCTTTTTCCCTGTGCGTAGCCTGTAATATACCCTCAGATACAATTCGTCTGACTTCACAAAACGAGCAACTCTCGTCCAAATATTCCATAGAATAAGCGATGGTTGCTTTATAAATTTAGAATAATCCCTCATTTTATTTACTATTAATAATATTACAAAATTCAACATTTCCCTTGATAAGAGATAAAAACATCCAAAAGATAGCGCACATTGGAGCTCCAAATGAAATAATATATCCCTCCACTGTCATGTGAGACAAGATAAATACTATAGCCACTAATGCTGGTATATTGGTTTTGGTCACAAATGCTTTGCCAATATCCATTATAACCGTTAGTATAAAAAAAAGAACGCCCAATAAGCCTGTCGAACCTAATAGCAGAAACCAACTTGAGCCACTTTCTATTATTCCTGATTGAAAATCCACCTTACTATTTAAAATATTTTTCATCGATGCAAATCCCGCTCCATATAATGGCGATTCTTGAAAGTCCTTCAAACGGTCCTCAATCATTTGATCTCTACCAGACAACACAAAAGACATATCAGAAGAATCTCGTTCCATTTTTTCAAAAAAATGATCTAGCAACCCAAACGGATTATATTCATACATAAAATACGCAAACGATAAACATAAGATTATATACAGTATTTTCTTCGGCCCATTTATGACTAGTATTATATAAAGAGATATGGCTAACAAAAAAGATCCCAAGGCACCTCTAGATCCTGTGAGCATGCCACACCCTAGGCAAAACATTAAAGCCATCAACGTAATCAAACGTCTTTTACTAAACATTAAAAGATCATTTAAAACAAATATTGACACAATGTATGCAATGGGAGCAACGACCATGTCATGATAACCTAGACCAAATGCTAACGGGGCAAAAAAACTAACGCCTGCAAACTTCAAGAAAAGAGATGTTATACAAAAAATAATACCTAGATTTTTAAAGTATATAAAAATCTTTTTTTTAATGAGCAAATTTTGTTTGCTCTCCAAAAGCGGACCAAACGAGATAGAAATAATAACAAAGCCTAATAACCTTAGCCAAGGTTGAAAGTGATAGTCCACATCATTGAAAACAATAGAAATAAAACCTACTGCTAAGAAGCATAACAGAGGCTTATCTATCGAATAGACTGCAATTCCTTTAAAATAAATATATAATGAATAAAAAGCAAAACACATAATCATCACATAATATAGAATTCCCGTCCAAGCAAAAACACAAAGAACACTCATTCTAACAAATATGCAACTAGCAACAAACAAAGCTAACATCCTAGATAAATTGTCTTTCATATTTTTTTGCTTTTAGAAATGACAAAACTCCCATAAATCCTCTTGAAATACATACTGTAAGCGCTGCACCTGATGCTCCATAAAAATGAATAAGAGGATATGCTACAACGAAGCCAATTAATGAAGAAAGCATCGTTATATTTCGCAAATCTCTTTCCTTATGGATAATTATTAAATAATTAGTTCCATAAACGATACTCATTGATAAGAATATTACAGAAACTGTATATATTCGAAGTATAGCCACACTATCAACAAATTCATCAGTAAAGAAGACGTTAATAATAGCTGGAGAGAGGATATATAACACAACACACAACACAATAGTAATCATCATGCTCATTTTGGCAAAGAAGCCATGTTTATCTATTCGGCGTGATAGAAAAGGGAAAAATGTTTTAAAAATCACCTGCATAAACTGCTGCAAGGCGCCAGCAAACTTGGAACCTGCATCAAGTTTTCCCGTGGCAACATTGCCACACATTCCCCCAAGAAGCATTGTAGAAAAGCTATTATAAAAATTTGGTGCCAAATTGTTGATAAAAACATCCGCGCTTTCTGACAACACCTTTTTTACCTGTCGACAATTTGGTTTATACAACTTATATTTCCATTTAAAAAGAATATAATAAATAGCTAAACCGCCAGAAAAAACATATCCTAGAGATATAAATAAAGGTTGCATATAATAATCGGCAGGGCCCTTAACAAAAGCAAAAATAGCTAGCAAACATCCTAATTTGGACAAAACACTAAGGATTGTTATGTATTGCATTTTTTCAATTGCCTGAAAAAACCAATCAGGAAACAATATGTGACCAGGGACCATCAGAAACGTAAGAGATATCACAAGGGAATTGTCCCTAAAGAGAGGAATAAAGAGCATTAGTAATATCAATATTACTGCACAAACAATTGTCAATAGAATCCTTGCCCATGTCACATTTGATATAATATGCGAAACTAACTCCTTATTGTTTTTATCTTTTGCAACATCTCGAGTAGCTGTAAAGGAAAAACCCCAGTCGCAAACGGTTTGAGCCCAAGAAACTATTGCTGCTGCAAATGCTATTTTTCCAAAACCAGCAGCACCTATTGTTTTGGCTAGATAAGGTAGGGTAATAAGCGGGAAAATATAACTTGCTATTTGTAATAGCAATAAATATGAAAAATTTCCGAACAATATTTTGCCGTTTGTCGATTTCAATCTTGACTTTACCAGCATAAAAGACTTAGACCATCTAGACATTATCCAAACCATTTTCTATAGCATTTTTATAAGCATTCTTAAGCAAGTCTAGCTTCATTTTAAGCTTTAAATAGTCGGATATTTTTAAGCGTAATGAAATAAGCTGCTCGTCAGACATATCAACAATGCATTGTATAGCCTTTGAAAAATCTTTCGGCTTTGTAAGGGGGATTGCCCAACCACATTTTGACGATTGTATGTCTGTCCACGGTGTTTGATCACTTACGATAACAGAGCAACCTGATAGCAATGATTCCGCTATAACGTGACCATAGTTTTCGCTGAACGTTGGAAAAACTAGCGCATCATACTTGCTAAATGTTTCATGTACCATATCATGAGAAACCAATCCTTTGTATTGAACTTGAATATTTCGAGGTAATGTAGATATTACCGTCATACACTCTTGCCAATACTTTTCATCTTCTTTGGGACCATATATGTCAAAAGAAACATCTCCGCGTATATCATTAAAAAAAGTAAGGGCAGTCTTCAGATTTTTTTTTGGCACAATTCGTGACAAAAAAATAAATTTTGCCACACCTGAAACTTTAACATCTCGAACATACTCTTTTTTAGGAATAGAAGGTATATTTGATAAAAAATGGACATTAGTATCTTTTACTCCTAGGTATTTCTTAATTGCCTTTGTTTCATCGTCACTCGTAGATTGAAATTGAGTATTACGCAAAAGCCCCATTGTTCTAAGAAATATAATATAAGGTATTTTTTTATATTGCTTATCAAAAGCTCCAGAACAAAGCTCTCCTCGAGGAGCTAATAGAACTTTTATATTATATTTAATCGACAGCCGAAGAATTGGCAAAACGCACGATTGAAACAACCCTTGTAAATAAATACAATCAGCTCCAACTTCGTTAACGATCCTTTCAAATGTATGATATGTATAGAAGTTGTCTGGCAAATACAACACCTTACAGTTTCCTCTATCATTCCATCCATCATGAACACTATCATAAGGAGTAAGCTCGTCGATATCATGATTTGTTGTGACTATAAATACTTCATACTCCTTTAACAAAGAACAAAAATTATCTACGCTCACAGGAGGGCCTCCATATTTTCTTCCAGGGAAGAAGCCCGACATTGGTATCATTATCTTCTTTTTACTCATTTCTAACTATCTTATTATTTAATATTTACATTGTAAGTATTCGGTGAACACCGTATTGCATGATCTCAAATAAAGCAGTAAATTTGCTCGGCGGCATTGTCATTGCCTTTTTGAGACAAGCATAGGAGGTTTTGCCCTCCACCAGCTCATGCCAATGGGAAGTACACCTTGATTTGACTAAAATTTTAATTCATGTTTATCATCACTCGTCTTCCCAAAACTCAGAAAGAAGAGTATAAAGTTTATCCTTGGGCGTCGTCTTTATGTGTTTCAGCACATAAGAGAGCCAACGCTCCGGATTTTTACCCAGTACCTTGCAGGCACCAAACAACGAGGACATCATCGCTGCCCGCCTGCAGACATCCAAGTCTCGGCAGAACAAATAAGACTTCTTGCCCATCGCCATGTCTTAGTTGTAAACAATGTATGGACCAGACATATTTATATATCTCCTTCTTTTATGACAACAACATTATCTGCATAAAATAGTTTTTCACCGTTCTTATTTCTACTTTTTACGACAAACTTAACTTTCGTATTTGGCAAGAGTTTTCGGATTTCACCATTATAGTTACGAGAGTCAAAATATATATTTTCAGGGAATCTGGTTGTTTTGATGAAACAAAACCATTGCTCTTTATGGAAATTTGCTACCAAGATACGGCCTTCCATATAATCAAGCTGGGGAGTTGCTTTAGGTTTTTCGAGTGTTTCTTGCCCTATTAGATACTTACGTGCAAGCTCCAACATCATTGAGGTGAATTCTTTTCGATCTTTAACGGCATATTGACTTTTACCATGAGAAACCCATAAATCCATAGATTTTTGGAATACTTCAACCACACGATCAATCACCCCAGTAACATCCTTTGAAAGCAATAGATTCTCAATTTCCGAGCAATAAGCATTCATAACCCTTGCATTTGAGCAATCTGTAATAGGGAATTTGCCTAAACTATACAAAAACAGTAAGTACAAATGTGCTTTGTAAGTCTTAAGCTGACGTTCTATAAGACCATTTTTAAACCATTCTTCAAATTTATACCATATCATTGCACACAAAAAATATGGTGACTTTGCATGCTTCTTGTTGTATATTTTTCGTTTGTCGTTATCATCACCCGCATACAACTCCAAGAGTTTTGCCTCATGTCTATGTGCTTCATGTGGAGAGGTGAGAAAAGTAGCGACAAATACTTGGGTAATAACCCTAAGATTTACAATTTGATTTTTATTAATGGTTGGCAATGCGGAATACTGCTTGCTTCTACGCTCATAGTATAAGGTAAAATCAGTTTGCTTAGCCAAAAAGAAATCCTCCAAATCTTGATGAAATGGTTTCGTTGTCTCAAAAGCTTCCTCCAATACTTGATTTTGCTTATTAGTTCCTCTTACAATTTTGTTAGTTATAGAAATATCCTCTGTACATATTAGCTTTATCAAAACCTGCACTTTCGAGAGCGTTATATTGTCTTTGAATCTGAAAATAGAATTACATGTTTGGCACCCATTAACTACTTGAGGATTGTTAATACTAACAAGCTTATCTCTTATTTGGATGAAATCAGAACATACTATTGTGATTCCATTATTACACATAAGAAACATCTCGGGTTCACCTATGATGGTTTGTTCGATTTCACTATTGACACCACCCCTATTACCAAGATAGTCTCTAACATTGTCGTTGAAAAGTGAGCGACGAATAGTGCCGTCTTCTTTTCCTAACAACTTTAACAGTTCTAGGGCTTCGCATGTGAACGCATACGCTTTTTTGATTTTGCAGTTTTCGTTAACTGTTAGTGGTATTATATCACGAGTGTTAAGTTCAACACAAAAGTCATTTTCTAACTCCTTACAGACCTGAACCAAATGCTTTCCATCAATAACATCTATAGAGATAGCTCCTAAGCAATCGCGACACCCATCCAAATTATCCTTCATAATCATCTTCAATCCAGCTAGGTGTTCTTCGTCTGGGGTAGTGCCTGCAAAAACATAATAGACCGACAAAGACGGATTCGCATCAAGTTTTCTAATTACGTTTTTATCTGAATAAATAAAGTCTTTGAGTTGGCGTAATCTGCCAACCGCATCATTTTCTGGCAAACTAGGCTCAGAAAAGAAATTCTGAACACCAATGCCAAATGTATTGAATTCGGCATTATCAAAGTTAGTTTGTTCTTTAGATTGGATTATAACAAACTCCACCTCTATTTTCTTTGACAAACCAACAATTTGCAATATTTCCTCTTCTGACGAAACAATCTGTCCATTGACTTTTACACCAATTCCATCTAACTTTGCATCATCAGCACCACCGACACAACAACAATCCAATAATTCTGGTTTACCTATAAAGGCACTTGGATCGTCCATACTTAATATTGTATAATTAACAAAGCGTTCAAACTCTCGAGCCTCTTCATGGACGTTTTGGGCATTGTTTATATTCCAAGACTCTAAGAATCTGTTGAAATGGCTCTTTAAAATCAAATCTTTAATCATATTTCCTTTTTGAAGTTTTTTGTTTGTGAGTCATTTAGGGCAAAACCTTTGTAAAGGCACTTTTGTAAGTGCCCATATATTTAGTTGTTAAATTTTATTGTCAAGATCTCTCTTAAGACAATTACAAAGCAATCTTTCTTACTTTATTTGCTTCTTTTATTACATATACTCCACGAGGAAGCGATTTGAGGATATTTCCGTAACTTTCCGCAACATTCTCTGCGGCTATACGCTGAATTAGGACTCCGTTGGCAGAATAGATGAAGACGTCCCCCTTTGCTGCTTCCGTTTCTGGTACATTGATACCTGATGGTTCTGTTGTACCCAAAAGAGTATAAGCATCTTCTATGGAGTTGTAATAATAAGCCTTTATAGAAGTTAAACTCTTTCCTTCGAGGGCAACCGCTGCCTGTGGAACCAATATGTGGTATGTAGTCTTAGATTGGCTGAATATTGGCTGCGTGGTCTCATAACTATAATCTGCGCCATCCGCGACAATTTCCAATTTAATCTTGTTTTGGAAATTATTGGTTGAAGGGTTGACAAAGTTCATCTCAAACGCTCTTCCAGAAACGGTTTTACCGAAAGGATTCTCAACCTCTATGATGTCTTTTTCTAAATACAGTTTAGGATTTCCCAAATGATTGTCGGGAACAATTATCTCAGCCTTGCCACCATTGACTTTTACTTCTACTTCTGTAGGAGCGGAAATCCACACTTTGCTCCATGTGGGTTCTATATCTGACTTGGAGTATAATACCAACTTATAGATGCCATCTTCAAGAGTTGTAGGCAACGCAAAATCCAAGTGACGTGTTTCCGCAAACTTGTTTCCGGCGCTCAGTCCATAGGTACGTTGACGCAGGATGTCGATAAATTGGCCGTCTTTTTCAAGTCCCCAACCATAGTTTACGGTCGCTTTCTGCAAACTATAGTTTCTGAGATTGCAACTGAGCGTGAACTTCTCGCCCAAATTTACTGTTATCTGCCTCAGTAAGGTGTCCATATTCAAGATGATAGCTTCCTCAGAAATACATCTCTGCAATGGATAGTCTGTGTATTCTGGTGTAGGGTAGCAGTTGATGACCATAGCTTGTGTGGCGTTATAGCAAACGCCACGACCACCTGGCTTAGTACCACTTTGATTGAGCACATTGATGTCTGCAAACTTATCACCACTACCAGAATGTCCGAAATTCACATGATACTTGCCTTCTGAATCAAGACCATCAATTACAAACATGTGCCCAGCTTCTGTACCATCAAACAGCCATGTACCACGGTAGAATACAGGATGGCCTGCTCGAAGCTGCGTATTCAGCATTTCTATCCACTCTGCTGTAGAATAGTGTTGCCGACGCAAATATCTTGCATTCTTAGAAATATGGAGGTTGTGCTGCAAGCCATAAAGCATCTTAGCATAATTGTTGATAGATGTTGCCGAGCCATATTGCGCATACATTGCAGCACCACAAGCATATACTAAATCAGCAACAGCCTTGGCTTGTTGTTCGGTATATTCATCTCGATAATCTTCTTTGATATTATCCCAGTCAAAAATGTAGTTTTCAAAATCAACATCCACTGCATACTTATTTGCTCCGCTTTGGTACGAAACACTTCCATAACCATGGATAGGTTGTTTATACTTCGTTAGTATCTGCGCAACAGCCACAGGTCCACATCCAGCCGCTGAATTATCTGGGCAACTGTTATTATACGGTGCTGTCTGACTATACTTTGTTGTAAGCATTGGCACAACTTCTTGTGCCGACACAGCTATATTACAAAAAAGTAATGTAACAGCAAGCAACCTTGTTGATGAAATATTTCTTTTACTTATCATACTTTATCAAGTGTTAGGTATATCACCAATACAGCGTCCCCGTTATTTTCCAAGCAGTTACGCGTTTAGGTTTAGAAAAAATGAGTTACTATAGTTTTTAGAGCGAAGAGAAACCTAAGCGCACCCCGTCACCTCACTTGTTTTCTCAACATTGAAAAATGGAAGCATAGCCCGATAGTCCTTATCCCCGTCTTTCATGCGGGTAAGGATATCCTCTATGTACCTACCAAAAATCAAATTGTTCATCTTGCAGCTTTCATATAGAGAATACATGAATCCTAGATTTTCGGCGGGCAAGCCGCTATGGCTTTTCACATTAATCGCCATTAATCGAACATTAATCGGTCGTTAATACTTTTGGACTATCACCGTCAATCGGACGGTAATAGTAAATGCTCCCCATCGCAGTATCGCTCTGCGCTTTGCCGCCACTCGGATGGGGATCGGGATTCTGTTAGTACAGGGCGTATTTGTTACGTCAAATTTTGGAGGAAAAATCCGCTGAAAAACTTGGTGGGAGACATAGATGGACGGAAAGACTGGCGGCTCGTACATGGTGGAATCTAGCGGGCAAGCCGCCAGAATTTTTCACATTAACCGTCGTTAATCGAACATTAATCTGTTGATAATATTTTATTGCCGCCAGGCCGACGTCAATCGTCATTAAAGTCTGCGATGATATAATAACCCGTTCGTTAGAACTTACGCCACACCATCTTATTGACGATACCGACGTAGCTTTGCACGATCTTCACGACCTTCGTGCTGACATTCTCGTCCACATAGTCGGGGACGGGGATGCCGTGCTGACCGTCACGGCAGAGCTCGACGGCAGTATCAACGGCTTGGAGCAATGACCTTTCGTCGATACCAGCAATGATGAAGTCGCCCTTGTCGATGGCTTCGGGACGCTCGGTAGAGGTACGGA
>OLQA01001124.1_pt1 | contig 24423 bp, 18 predicted proteins | sample 1673151 | NCBI WGS metagenome assembly OLQA01 (sample SAMEA3136760, study PRJEB25190) | human gut metagenome | biome: human gut; feature: human-associated habitat; material: faeces | place: Austria | collected 2013
TTTTCCATGGACAAATTGGGAATGATTTTGGACAGACAGGGGAAAGAGGCAACATTTTGAGTTTATAATCTAATAATGAAAATTTTTACCTTATTATAGAAAAATATGGAAATTTATTTGTTTTATAATTATGAAAAAAGATATCAAAACAAATGATTTTGTTGACTTTTTACAATTACGATGATAATATCAAACCGTTGCAGGAAGCAGCATAGCTTCCGCTTCTTCACATTTTGCTGCATGGATAATCCATGCGGAGCGGCCTTGCGCAGATGCGCGGGCCCTGCTGCCTGCGGCGGCGGGAGGCCCGGCGGCGCACATGCCGCATTGCAGGAGGCTCCGGCGGCGTGTGGGGAAAAATGCAAATGAAAAGGAGAGAAACGTATGAAAAAAGTACTAGCGATCCTTCTGGCGGCGTGCCTGGCACTTTCTCTGGCGGCATGCGGCGGCAGCGGTTCTTCCGCGCCTGTTTCCACAGCGCCGGATACCTCTGGCTCCGCGCCGGCTTCCGCGCCTGCGGCGGCCGACGGCTCCATCGCCGTTTTCTATTACACGTACAGCGACACATATATTTCCACGGTCCGCACCGCGTTGGACGCGGAGTTGGATAAGCTGGGCGTTGAGTACCAGGACTATGATTCCAACTCTCAGCAGAATACCCAGACCGAGCAGGTTGATACTGCCATCACGAAAGGCGCTACCTGCCTGATTGTGAACATCGTCGAGACAGGCTCCGACGACGCGGCGCAGGGTATCGTGGACAAGGCGAAGGCAGCGGACATCCCCGTGATCTTCTTCAACCGCGAAGTGTCCGACGCCGTGGTGAACAGCTATGAAAAATGTGCGTTCATCGGCACTGACGCGGCCGAGGCCGGACACATGCAGGGCCAGATGATCGCTGATTATCTGCTGGCGAATTATGACGACGTGGACCTGAACGGTGACGGCACCATCTCCTATGTCATGTTTAAGGGCCAGAACGCCAACCCCGAGGCCGAATACCGCACCCAGTACGCCGTCGAGGACTGCGACGCTGCGCTGGAGGCCGCCGGCAAGCCGGCGCTGACGTTCTATGACGCCAACAACGCCGACAAGTTCCTGGTGGACCGTAACGGCACATGGTCCGCGCAGGCTTCCAACGAGTATATGACGACGATTCTGTCCGAGTACACCGAGGCCAATAACAACATGGTCGAGCTGGTCATCTGCAACAACGACGGCATGGCCGAGGGCGCCATCACAGCGCTCAAGACCGCCGGCTACAACGCCAGCGCGGACAAGGCCATCCCTGTGTTCGGCGTTGACGCCACCGATGCAGCCAAAGAGCTGATCGCCGCCGGCAGCATGGTCGGCAGCATCAAGCAGGACGCCGAAGGCATGGCGGCGGCCATTGCGCTGCTTGCCAAGAACGCCACCAGCGGCGCGGCCCTGATGGACGGCACCGACAGCTACAATGTGGATGATGCCAGTGCCAAGATCCGCATCCCGTACGCCGTTTACACCGGCTGATAGACCCGATCAAGCAAACAGCAGGAAGATAGCTGCCTCTACGGGCGGCTATCTTCCTGCTTGAATCTGAGATTTTACGCGGAGGAGAGGCCGAATGGAGAACAACAACAGCGTTCTGCTCGAAATGAAAAATATCTGCAAGTCCTTCCCCGGCGTCAAGGCGCTCGACAATGTTTCGCTGACGGTAAAGCGCGGCACGGTGCATGCACTGATGGGGGAAAACGGGGCGGGCAAGTCCACCCTGATGAAGTGCCTGTTCGGCATTTACAGCAAGGACAGCGGGCAGATCCTGCTGAATGGGAAGGAAGTCAGCTTCAAAACCTCGAAAGAGGCGCTGGAACACGGCGTCGCCATGGTGCATCAGGAGCTGAACCAGGCACTCAAGCGCAATGTTATGGACAATATCTGGCTCGGCCGCTATCCCACGGTGGGGCCCTTCACGTCCGAAAAAAAGATGCTCGCTGATACGGCGGCGATTTTTGATGATCTGGGCATCCATGTGGACCCGCGCACCATTATGAGCACGATGCCCGTGGCCCAGCGCCAGATGGTGGAGATTGCCAAAGCTGTCTCGTACCATTCCGACGTCATCGTGTTCGACGAGCCCACCTCCTCGCTTACTGAGGAGGAAGTGGAGCACCTGTTCCGCATCATCAATATGCTGCGGGACCGCGGCTGCGGCATCATTTATATTTCCCACAAGATGGAGGAGATCCTGCGTATCTCCGACGAAGTGACCGTCATGCGCGATGGCGCGTGGGTCGCCACAGAGCCGGCGGCGGAAATGACGATGGAGCGCATCATCAAGCTGATGGTGGGCCGTGAGCTGACAAACCGCTTCCCGCCCAAGGACAACGAGATCGGCGGCGTGCTGCTGGAGGTGGAGGGCCTGACGGCCATGTATTCCAAGCTGCGCGATGTTTCCTTCAATGTACATAAGGGCGAGATCGTCGGCCTCGCCGGCCTGGACGGCTCCGGCCGCACCGAGGTGCTGGAAAATATTTTCGGCGTGGCTACCCGCAAAAGCGGAGTCATCCGCCTGCACGGCAAAGAGGTGAAGAACCGCCGTGCCCGCGACGCGATCAAAAACAAGTTCGCGCTGCTCACCGAGGAGCGGCGCGCCACGGGCATCTTTGGCATTTTGGACATTCAGGAGAATACCACTATCTCCAGCTTGAAGAAATATAAGGTAAAGGGCCTGTACCTCAGCAGAAAGAAGATGGAGGAGAGTACGGAGTGGTCCATTCGGGCCATGCGCATCAAAACGCCGTCTCAGGATACGAAGATCCGTTCGCTTTCGGGCGGCAACCAGCAGAAAGTCATCCTGGGCCGGTGGCTTCTGACAGACCCCGAGGTGCTGCTGCTGGACGAGCCCACCCGGGGCATTGACGTAGGTGCAAAGTACGAGATCTATCAGCTCATCATCAACCTCGCCAAAGAGGGCAAGGCCGTTATCATGGTGTCCTCGGAAATGCCGGAGCTTCTGGGCGTGTGCGACCGCATCCTTGTAATGTCCGGCGGGCGGCTCGCCGGAGAAGTGGATGCAAAGGCCACGACGCAGGAAGAGATCATGACGCTTGCCGCCAAATACGCATAAGGAGGAATCACTGTGGGAACGAATGCCAAACTGACCATCAAGCAACGCTTGGAAAACTTCAAAGCCATGGAAAAGGAGGATAAGCGGCGCTGGTGGGGCGAGTTTTTCATTGATAATTCGCTCTATATCTTCCTTATTGCGGCTATCATCGGCATTGCCGTCTATAACCCGAACTTCGTGTCGATGAAATCCATCATCAACATCGTTTCGCTCTCGGCCGCGAATCTGCCCATTGCGCTGGGCATCGCGGGCGCGATCATTCTGACAGGCACCGACCTTTCGGCCGGGCGCGTTGTGGGCCTGACGGCTTGCGTGGCGGCTTCGCTGCTGCAGATGGCGGAGTACCCCAATAAGATGTTCCCGGGCATCGGCACTGTCCCCGTGCCCATCGTCATCTTGGCGGTCATTGCCATCGGCGCGCTGGTGGGCGCTGTCAACGGCTTTTGTACGGCCAAGTTCAATCTGCACCCGTTCATTGTCACGCTGGCCACCCAGCTCATCGTGTACGGCACGCTGCTCATTTACCTGATGCAGGGCAACAACAACGGGCAGTCTATCTCCGGCCTGGATAAAAGTTATACCAATCTCATCACCGGCAGCATCCTTTCGGTGCCGGACGGCAAGGGTAATATGGTCCCCATCCCCAACTTTGTGTGGTATGCCATCGTGATCACCGTCGTGATGTGGTTCGTCTGGAACAAGACGACTTTCGGCAAGAACATGTTCGCCGTAGGCTCCAATCCCGAGGCTGCGAACGTCTCCGGCGTGAACGTCGCCGCCACCACCATTCTGGTTTTCACGCTGGCGGGCGTGATGTACGGCTTCACCGGCTTCATCGAGGGCGCGCGCATCGGCGCGAATACGGCAAACACCGGCTTGAACTATGAGCTGGACGCCATCGCGGCCTGCGTCATCGGCGGCGTCTCGTTCGTCGGCGGCATCGGCAAGATCCGCGGCGTCATCATCGGCGTGGTGCTGCTGCGCATTATCTTCGTGGGCCTCACGTTTATGAGTGTCTCGTCCAATCTGCAGTACATCATCAAGGGCCTGATCATCCTTGTGGCCTGCGCCATCGATATGCGCAAGTATCTGGTACGCAAGTGACCGGAGGGCGCCATGGAAGAAGAACACCGCTCGGAAGGCGCGCTCCGGGACACTGCGCCCGAGCCGCGGTACCGCGGCTCGAACAATATGTACCGCGGCGTGACGATATCCGTGAAGGCGCTGACCGGGGCGATTTTGGCTGGTCTGGCCGCGCTTGCGCTCGCCATCGTGTTTCTTGCGGGCAGCGGCGGATTCACCGTTACGTTTGAAACCGACGGCGGTTCCCAGGTGCCCGCGCAGACCTGCCGCTACGGCGAGCTGGTCCGGCGTCCCGAGGACCCCGTGAAAGAGGGATATGTCTTTGACGGCTGGTATTGGGATGTGGAACGTGAGCACAGACCCTGGGATTTTGCGCAGGATACGGTGGAGGACAGCATGTACCTCTACGCGCGCTGGCAGCCCGTGCCGTAAATGCGGCGCCGCGCCGAATCAAAGCTTAAAGGGCCCTGTACGGTTTTCCGTATAGGGCCGCCGTGTTTTTCCGTCCTTATGCTTTCCTTAGAATTGCGCGTTAGGATACAGCTGCGGAAGCAAAAAGGAGTGGAGAAAACATGAAAAAACAAAATGGAATACGCGCCGTCCTGTGGACGGTCCTCATGCTGGCGGCCGTTCTGACGGGCTGCTGTGCCGATGGAGAGGACGCCTGCACGCTGGACCCGGCGAACCCGGCACGCTTTACCTGCGGCGGGGTGGAATATATTACGCTGCGGGAGGCTGTACCGCGTGATGCAGTGGGGCGCAAGCTGGGCGATATCCAGACACTGGCGGCGGTGGACGGGGAAGGGCGCGTCGTGGATACCTGCGGTGTGACGCTTTCCTTCTCTGCTTTGGCCCGGCTGGAGGAAAGGCTGCCGGAGGGCGGGCGCACCGTGCAGGTGCTGAACGTATGGGCGCTGCCCGGCACGACGGACGGCGCTGTGGCCGTGATGGTGGACGGCACATTCCGCCGCGCGGTACCCGCGGACGTACTGCCGCCGGAAGCGGAGGTCCTCAGCTTTGCACGGCAGGCCGGGGGATACGGGGAGGCCTTTGCGATGATGCCGGAGGACTGCCGCAGGCTCACTTGCGGAGAGACAGTCTACCTTGTCACAGATACACCCGTTGCGCCGGAGGCGCAGGGCGCATATCTGGGCGTGCTTGCCCGCTCCTGCGTGTTCGATGCGGATACCGGGCGGGAACTGACGCGCGCGGAGCTGGAGCATATCGAACCGGTGCCGGGGCCGCTTTCCGCCCAGCGGCGGGAGAGCCGCGTGTACGGCGCGGTGTACGCGCTGGAGGGAACGGACAGCGGATCGGCTGTGGCGGTAGAGGTGGACGGCGCATTGCTGCGGGCCGAAGCGGAGCGGCGCGCGCCGGGCGCGTCCTGACGCTGCCATCCGGGCGGCCCTTTGCCGCATCCCTGCCGGAGGGCTGGCGCAAAAAAAGGCGCTCTCAACAGCCGGAATGGCTGCGGAGCGCCTTTTTTGTTTTTCCGTGGGCCTATTTCCGTACAGGCGCAGGCCCGGTGCTCTCCCGGACGATCAGCTGCGGACGCAGCAGCACCTTGCTTACGGCAACACCGTTCATCAGACTGTCCAGCAGGCTGAACGCACTTTTGCCCAGCGCCAGCCTGTCCTGCCGGATGGTGGTAAGGGGCGGTTCGCAGCCGGCGGCCAGCGGAAGGTCGTCGTAGCCCATCACGCTCACGTCCCCGGGCACGCGCAGGCCCAGACGCCGCAGCTCGGCCAGCACCCCCCGGGCGATGCCGTCGCTGGCGCACAGGATGGCTGTCGCGCCCTGTGCAAGAAAATGCGGCACGTATTCGCGCGCACAGTTTTGTTCATAATACCCATAGGCCATCATCCGTTCGTCGGCGGAAAGCCCGCACAGCCAGGTGGCGTGCAGGAAAGCCAGCCGCCTTTCCTCAGACACCATTGAATCCCGCGTGCCGTTCAAAAAGGCGATTTTCCGATGTCCCAATCCGGCCAGATGCCGCACGCCGAGCTCCACGCCCTCCCAACTGTCGGTGCCCACATATCCGACGCTGGCGTTGGGAACGCAGTTGTCCAGCAGCACTGTGGGCGTGCCCGTGCCGGCCAGCGCACGCATGTATGCATCCTGCGGCGTCAGGCCGAGAATGAAGGCGCCGCCGTATCCGCCCTCCAGCAGCAGGCTGCCGTATTTGGTGCGCGCCTGCGCCTCGGGCGTGGTGGGCAGCACATCCACGGCCCATCCCCGTGCCGCGGCCGCCAGCCGGAACCCGGCCACGATCTCGTACCCGAACTGGCCGATGTTGGCGTATTCCATATTTTCCACCAGCACACACACCTTGGGCTGTGCCTGCCTGCGGGCACGCTTGGCCGCATAGCCCATTTCCACCGCCGTGTCCAGCACAAGCTGGCGGGTCTCTGCGCTCACGTCCGGCGCGCCGTTCAATCCTTTTGAAACCGTGCTCACCGCGATTCCCAGCCGTTGGGCAATGTCTCGGATCGTCACCAAGCGCCGCGCCTCCCTTCGTTGTCCGATATCCTGTTTAGTATAACCCGCACCGCCGCTCTTTGCAATGGGAGAGAAAGAATATTTTATTGAAATATCACAAAATATGCCTTGACGAAATCCGTATCCAATGCTAACATGGTGGTGTTCTACGAAAATTTGCGAAAATAAATTGCTTTTATCCCGCGGCGGCGGTTCAGGAAAGGAGTTTTTCCATGAAAAGAGATATTCAGATACTGACGGGGCAGGTGCTTGCGGCCGACTGCCGGAAAACCATTGCCCAGGCTACGCCCCGTGAGCTGTACAACGCGGTGTCCAAAGCAGCGCTGGACCTCGCTGCGGACGCATGGAAGCGCGCGCCGGGCAAGCGCGTGGCGTACCTTTCGGCGGAGTTTCTTGTGGGACGCCTCGTTTACGCCAATCTGCTGAACATGGGCCGCCTGGGCGAGGTGCAGCAGATGCTGCTGGACGCGGGTGTGGATGCGAACGTGTTTGAAGAGATCGAGGACGCGGCGCTGGGCAACGGCGGCCTGGGCCGCCTGGCCGCGTGCTTTTTGGATTCCGCCGCCACGCAGGGCGTGCCGCTGGACGGCTACGGCATCCGGTACCAGTACGGCCTGTTCAGGCAGTATTTTGAGGATGGCTTCCAGAAAGAGACCGCCGATGACTGGCAGCGCTTTGGAGATCCATGGAGCGTTCGCCGGGAGGAGGATGCCGTCACCGTGCAGTTCGGCGGGCAGGCCGTGCGCGCCGTGCCTTACGACACGCCTGTCATCGGCTACGGAATGAAAACCGTCAATACACTGCGTCTGTGGCAGGCCGAGCCGTTCCAGGCATTCGATTTCAATTTGTTCAACGCCCAGAAATATGCCGCCGCCGTGCGCGAGCGGGACGCCGCCGAAGATATCAGCCGTGTGCTGTACCCCAACGACGACACCGACGCAGGCAAGCGCCTGCGCCTCAAGCAGCAGTATTTCTTCTCCAGCGCGTCGCTGCAGGACATGGTGCGTGCTTACCGCGCGGCCCATGGCGGGGATTTCACCCATTTTGCCGACGCATACGCGGTACAGCTCAACGATACCCACCCCACAGTGGCCATTCCCGAGCTGCTGCGCCTGTTGGTGGAAGAGGCGGGCATGCGTTTTGCCGACGCAGTACAGGTGGCCCACGATACCTTTGCCTACACCAACCACACCATTATGCCCGAGGCGCTGGAAAAATGGGATCAGAAGCTGTTCCGCGGCGTGCTGCCCCGGGTGTATCCGTATGTGAAAAAGCTGGACGCGCTGCTGCGCCGCACGCTGGAGCAGAGGGGCGTGCCCATGGGCGAGGTGTCCCGCTATGCCATCCTGGAGGACGGCATGGTGCATATGGCGCGTATGGCCATCTTTGCCACCCACTCCACCAACGGTGTGGCGCGCCTGCACACTGAGATATTGAAGGACACCGCTCTGCACGAATGGTACGAGCTGTATCCCGAGCGGTTCAACAACAAGACCAACGGCGTTACCCAACGGCGCTGGCTGGCGCTGGCAAACCCGGAACTGGCGGCGCTGCTGTACGACGCTGTGGGCGACGGCTGGCTGACAGACCTCTCCCAGCTCAAGCGGCTGGAACCCTGCGCGGACGACCCTGCGTTTCTGGCGCGTTTCATGGACGTCAAGCGGGAGAAAAAACGGCAGCTCGCGGCGTATGTGGAAAAGCACGAGGGCGTGCGGCTTCACGCAGACTTCCTGCTGGATGTGCAGGTAAAGCGCCTGCATGAGTATAAGCGCCAGCTTCTGAACGCTTTTTCCATTCTGGACACATACTATGGCCTGAAGGAGGGGCGCATCTCCCGCGCGGATTTCGCGCCCACCGTCTACCTGTTCGGAGCAAAAGCCGCGCCGGGCTATGTGCGGGCCAAGGGCATCATCAAGTATATCAACGAGCTGGCGGAACTGGTGAACGGCGATGCGGACGTGAACGGCCTGATGCAGGTGGTGTTTGTCCAGAACTACAACGTCAGCTATGCGGAAAAGATCATCCCGGCGGCGGATGTGTCCGAACAGATCTCCACGGCCGGCACGGAGGCGTCCGGCACCAGCAACATGAAGTTCATGCTGAACGGCGCGGTGACGCTGGGCACACTGGACGGCGCAAACATCGAGATCGCAGAGCAGGCCGGCGCGGAGAATGAATATATCTTCGGCGCCCGCGCCGATGAGATCGCGCGTCTGCAGAAGGACGGCTACGACCCGAACGCCGTCCTCGCGGCGGAGCCGCGCGCAAAGCGCGTGGTGGAAAGCCTGGTGGACGGCACATTTTCCGACGGCGGCACAGGCATGTTCCGCGAACTGTATGCCTCCCTCACCGAAGGCGCAAGCTGGCACAAGCCCGACCACTACTTCCTGATGCGGGATTTTATCGAGTACTGCGACGCGCGCCTGGCTGTCAACCGGGACTATCGCGACGCGCGGGCTTTCGCGGCAAAGTGTGTGCGCAATGTGGCAAACGCGGGCGTGTTTTCGTCCGACCGTACGATTCTGGAATATGCGCGGGACATCTGGCACGTGTAAACGCATGGGATAAAGCAAAACGGCATGGAGCAAAAGTTCCATGCCGTTTTTTTATGCCTTCAGCATCCGCCAGAGTGTGGTGCGGCTGATGCCAAGGCTCTGCGCCGCACGGCTTTGGTTGTCACCGCTTTTTTCCAATACCATTCGGACGATCTCCCGCTCGATGAGGGCCAGCGGTTGGGAGAGGTCGAGAGAGGCGGCGGGGGAGGCCGCCGTATCCGCGTCGGCGGGCGCAAGGGAAAGCTCCGCCTGCAGGGCGGCCTGAACGTCCGACAGCCGGATTTGTGCATCCGTGCACAGTTCCGTCAGCCGTTCCATCACGCGGTGGAACTGCAGATAGTTCTGCGTCCACGGATACTGGCGCAGCAGCGTAAGCGCATCCGCGTCGATGCCGCGCCACTGCCTGCCGGTGTCTATCGTATGGCGGTCCAGATACAGGCTGAACGCGGTTTCCACCTGCGCGGGTTGGGCGTGCAGGGAGGAAAGGCAGAGGGGAAAGCAAGACAGGCGGTTGATGAATTCCATTGCCGCTCCGCTGATGCGCCCGTCACCGGCTTCCACACGCGAAAAAATCAGCTGGTTGTGCTTCGCGGTCTGTCCCTCCAGCAGAAAGGCCAGAAGCTGGCGCCACTGCGTATCGTCCAACGCGTTCAGGTTTTGGAAATACAGCGTGTTTTCCGTATCGCAAAGCGGAGAGCTGTGGTGTCCCAGCAGATAATTCCAGGTTTTACGGCTCAGCAGGTTACAGTCGATTTGAATAAAAGGGTGGCTGCGACGCGCGCTGCGCAGGTAGATCGTGCGCGCCAGATATTCCTTCCCTGTTCCGGCGGCGCCGAACAGAAATACCGGTGCGCGTCCTGCCGCCGCCTGCAGGATGCTTTGATGATATTGGGCGGTGAGGCCGGTGATGTTATAGATACCGGCGGAGCACGCCTCCTCCAATTGGCTGCAGTTATAGTAGCTGATGCCGTATTTGTCCCCGGCAACAGGGGGGGTGGAAGCGAGAAAATAAAAGGCGGTATAGGCCTCTCCGTCGGAGGGAAGCTGCATCGCTTCAATGTTGTACAGCAGCCCGCGGAACTGCTGCATGACCTTGATGCGTCCCGCGGCGGCCACGCTCTCGATTTTTTCGCGCAGCATGTCCAGCAGCTCTGCGGAGGCGTCCTCCAGCGTGGAAAAAACCAGCTTGCCCGCACGGGTGAATACTACGGTCTGGCTGGTGCGTTTGTGCAGGAGCTGGCGCAGGAACTGGTTTTCGCTGCGCAGCTGGCGGTTGGCGCTGCAGAAAAAAACAGCCTGGTCGAACGCGGCGCGGATGCTTTCGGCGCTGGAGGTGATAAGGAAAGCGTTGACGTCCATCTCCTTGGCGGCGGTGTAGGTGACCATATCGCACAGGACCGAGGCATATTCCTCCCGCCGCAGGTATTGCAGCGTGGTAACGGCCTGGCTGGAGGATTGTATGGTAAATACGTCCAGCTGGTATGGCAGCAGCGTCCGCAGGATGCCCATATCCTGTGTGATGTTGGAATATCCCACAATGGCCACTCGCCCCTCGTGAATGTTGGCGCGCTGAAGCGTACACAGGACATCGTACACGGTGGTGCCGATCTCGATGACCGGCAGCGAAACGGATTGTTTCAGCAGTCTGGCCGTGCCGCCCCGGGAGATGATCACATCAAAATTTGCGTGGAAGCCTTTCTGCGCGAGCTCCAGCCCTTTGGCCAGATCGCCCACGCTGATGGTCAGCTCCAGGCCGTCGTATTCTTTCGCGGTCTCTGTTAAAAGCGGCACCATCCCGGGATAGGGCGAAATCGCCAGTACTTTGATGGATGGCATTTTCTTTCATCTCTCTTTTGTTTAAAAATGAAACATATTTTTGCTTTATTATAGCGAATTCACAAAGAAAACACAACAAATTTTCTTAAGTGTTTCATAATAAAACGATTTGCGAAGGGATTCTGCATACCAGCATAAAAAATACGCCTGTATAATGAAAATGACGAAAGGTCCGCCGGACAGGGATAAGAGGAGAGCCTATGATACATTTATTTGTAATTGCGGATGATTTTACAGGCGCGCTGGATACAGGCGTACAGTTTGCCTCCTATGGAGCGGCCACGAAGGTCGTTGTGGGGACAGGCCTGCAGGCACTGGAGGCAGACGCGCAAACACAGGTGCTCGTGGTGGATGCCGAGACACGCCACCTTCCGGCGGCGCAGGCATATGATACGGTCTACCGCCTGGTGCGCTGGGCAAAGGAAAAAAAGATCGGATGCATCTATAAAAAGACAGATTCCGCGCTGCGCGGGAATATCGGGGCAGAGCTTTCCGCCGCGCTGGCAGCGGATGGAGGCGACAGGCTCCATTTCGTGCCCGCCTTCCCGAATCTGGACCGCGTCACCCGCGGCGGCGTACACTACATCGGCGGCGTGCCCGTTGCCCAAAGTGTGTTTGGAAAGGACCCCTTTGAGCCGGTGACGCATTCCCGTGTGGAGGATATTCTGCATGAACAGACGGATACACTGTGCGCCTATATCCCCGGCGGCGGTTCCGCAGAGGGCAAAGCAGGCGTGCTGGTCTATGAAGCTCAGACGAACCGGGATATGGCACAGATCGCCGACCGGCTGGCGGCCCGGAGCGAGACCGGACTGCTGGCCGGCTGCGCGGGCTTTGCATCCGTGCTGCCGCGGCTGTTGCAGCTGTCCTGCCGGGACACCGCGCCGCTGCCGCTCTGCGGCCGTCTGCTCGCGGTCTGCGGCAGCATCAACCCGGTCTCGCTGGAGCAGTGCGCGCAGGCCGAGGCGCAGGGAGCGCCCCGCTTCAGCCTCACGCCGGAGCAGAAGCTCTCGCGGGACTGGGCGGCCGGCGCGCAGGCGGGCGAAATGCTGGGAGCTGTGTTACGGGCCTGTTCGCAGGAGCCGGTGGTGGTGCTGGACACAGGCGGCGCGGTGGAGAACGCGGGCGCGGACAAAACCGCAGACCGCATCCAGATCGCCAATACGCTGGGCGCGCTGCTCAAGCGTCTGCTGGACGACGGGCTGGAGAGCACGGTGCTGATCATGGGCGGTGATTGTCTTTTGGGCCTGATGCGCCAGCTGGATGTAACGGAGATCATGCCTCTGTGCGAAGTCGCGCCGGGCGTGGTGCTGTCGCAGTTCACCTATGGCGGACGGCAATGGAACCTTGTTTCCAAATCCGGTGGGTTTGGAGCAAAGACACTGTTTTATGACCTGCAAAACATTCTGGAACGATGGAAAAAGGAACTGCCCGCGGTGTGACGGGGCATGCAGCCTTTCGGACAGGAAAAAAGGAGAAGATAAAATGCGTATCGCCTGGGAAGGACGGGAGCTGTACTGCCATATCTCAACAAAAGCAGGCTTTGACCCGGTAAAAACACTTTATGTCTGCGCTCCGGGCGCGGATGCGGCAAGCTATGAAGCCGCCGCGCGTTTTGCGCAGGCATCCGGCTGGCGGGAAATCGCAGAGCAGGACGGGGCGGTACTGGTGCTTCCCATCGTACCGCACGGCTGGCGGGCGGAGGACGCGGGGCTGCTGATGGAGATCTACCGCGGCACGCGCGGCAGCTTTCCGACCCAAAGCGGGAAAAGCCTGTATGGGCGCGGCGGCTATTTGTGGTGTTGGGAAACACTGATCTATGCGGTGGGATATGAGGACGGCGCCTCTTTCCTGGGCGACGCCTCGGCTGCCTGTCCAAGCTTTTTTGCTGCGGCGGCGCTCGTGGGCGGCGTGCCGCAGGATTATACGCCCGGGGAGCGTCCTTCCAGCCACTGGCTCGTGGAAAATGTGAGCGCGGATTATAAAACCCTGAACCGGGAGCTGCCCGTCTGCCTCTGGCTGATGGTGCGTGAACGGCAGGAGGCGGACGCGGCTGTCCGCTATTTCAACCGGAGCAACGGCGCGCAGGGGCCGGGCTGTGAAGAAATGTTCGATGATATTTCCGCGACGGTCTACCGGGCGCCGGATGGCGGAGCGGCGCAGGTACGGATTTCGACCGGAACCTTCGGCCCGGAGCCTGCGCTGGCGCGCACGGTTTTTTCACAGCTTTTTGAACGCGTCATCCGCTGGAAAAACGGCCCGGATGGAAAGCTGACGCCTTTCATGAGCCGTGCGGACTTTTATGCGTCCCCGCGCTTTGCGCTGGATTCTGTTGTGTACGGGGGCCGCAGCTACGGCTTTTTCGTTCATGTGCCGGAAGGGCTGACGGCGGAGCAGGCCAGGGGCCTGCCGCTGGTGTTCAGCGTACATGGCCGGGGCGAACCGGCCTGGATGTTCGCGGAGAAAAACGGCTGGGACAGGCTGGCGGACGAGACCGGCGCGTTTCTGCTGGCCGTGCCGGACTCTCCGGAAAACATCTGGTTTCTGGAACGCGACGGCGGTGTATTCGCCCGGATGATCGACAGGCTCCACAGCCGTTACGGCATCGACCGGGAGCGCGTTTATCTGACGGGCTTTTCCAACGGAGGCATGATGACACGGGAGGCGGGCACGCGGTATCCGCAGCTTTTCGCGGCTTTATCACCCTGGAATGCACCGCCTGCCGAGACCTGGCCCGGCTTTGCGGAAGGCGGGTGGCAGATGCCGTGCTTCATCTATCTGGGTGACAACGACCCCGTCGCGCGGGGCACGGAAGAACCGCTGCTGGAGCAGATGCTCCGGGCAAACTGTTGTGCGGCTGTGCGGACGGCCGGGGGCTTTGTGCCGGATGCGATATACAACGGCGAAAACCATTACACTGCCGCGCGTGGGTATACCGAGGGCGAACGCTTTGGCACAGCGGTCTACCGGGACGCGCAGGGCGTACCGCGCGTATGTGTGACAGTGATGAAAAATATGCCCCACGGAGCAATCCACGATGAGAGCCGGGCGGCATGGGAATTTATGAGACGGTATCGGAGGCCGGGAAACGGAAAGGCTGTGGAAACGGTGCCGCATACAGAGAGCACAGAAACAGAATGCGCAAAACAAAAGGAGGAGCGACTGAAGTGAACGATACGATGAACGAGATCACAGCATTTTCTCCCTTCGGAGGACGTCTGGTGCTGGAGGAGGTCAAAGGTGCGCAGGAACGCGCGAACGTGCCGGAGAACAGCATCGAGACGAAGGCGGGCGATGACCGCAGCATGTACGTCTATGTGCCGGCTTCCGGCTGCCCGGACGCGAAACAGACGCAGGTCGTCATGTTTCTGCGGGATGGCGCGGACGAAGCCTCCGCCCAGGCGGCCATGAAGGAATATGGTTTGGACGCGCTGGCGGAAAAGGAGCATTTTGTGCTGGCCTTCCCCAATCCGCGGCAAAGCGGCTGGAGCGAAAGGGACGCGGAAGACATGGACTATCTCTCCCGCTGCTTTATGGCCCTGCCGCAGGGCAAGGGAAAGGTCGGCGGGTTCATCGGAATGATCTTCTATATCGGCGGTTCTCCGTCAGCCGGCGCACTGCTGCTTGCGATGAGCGCGCGAAGGCCCCTGAATGTGGCGGGCGTGCTGCTCTCGGAGCTCCCTGCGGATTACAGCATCCCGCAGGACGGCATGAACGCGCCGCAGGTGGCTTATCTCTGCGGCGGAGCCGCCCGCGCCGCAGATTATTTTGGAAAGGTGAACGGAGTGACGGGAGCGGACGCCCGGCCGCTGGAGCACGCGGTGCTTTACACCAGCCCCGTAAACCCAAATGTGCGGCACATCGTGTCCGAGCTGCCGTTCAGCGCGCAGGAAGCGGTCCGTGCATGGGACATGCTGTTCTGCAAAGCGAGGCGCTGGTCCAACGACACCTATGGGACATATCAAAAGCGCACGGATTTTACGGCCCGCGGCTTTGTGGCACACGTCAACGACCCGGGCCTCGGCGTGAACGAAGGCTTTGCCCATACCTGGTACGAATATGTACCGCCCCGTCTGCGCGGCAGCAAAGAAAAAGCGCCGCTGGTGTTTTATTTTCACGGCATCGGCTGCGTGCCGCTGTACGGCGCGGAGCAGAGCGGCTGGCACGATATCGCCGACAGGGAAAACTTTATCGTCGTATATCCCAAGCCCGCCCGCAACAAGGCGTGGAACATCTGGGATGAGCCGGGCATGCCCAGCGACCAGGCCTTTGTGCTGGCGCTGCTGGAGCATATGAAGCGGACCTATGCCATTGATGAAAGCCGCGTGTACATCTCCGGTTTTTCCATGGGCGGCATGATGACCAACGCTCTGGCATGTGCATATCCCGAGCTGTTTGCGGCGGCAGCCCCTTGCAACGGATTCAATTCCGGCTATCTGGTCCCGGCGTCGGAAATGTGGACGATGCTGCGGAAAATGCCCACCGGCCGCGGTTTGCCGGACGGCCCTTCCGAACCGGTCACCCGTACACGTGTACGGGCGGATGCGAAAAAGGCTGCCTTTGCCTACCGTATGCCCCTCATCCAGAATTCGGGCCTGCTGGACGGCACATGGCCCGCCGCGCAGGACGATCCCTTCAAGCGGTTGGCTTCTTTTGATTACTGGAAAACGTACAACAATATTCCCCTCACGCCTTACGAGCCTGCCGCCGCGTGTGAATCCGGCCTGACGGCCGACGAGACATTTTATGACTGTGCGGACGGGCGCTTCCTTCACCACCGTTGGTTCAGCCGCGATGAAGGAAAGCCCGCGCTGTTTGAAGTTGTGCTCGCAAAGCGTATGCCCCACGCGCTGGACCTGCGCCAGCTGGAGCTTGCCTGGCAGTTTATGAAAAGGTTCTCACGCGGGAAGGACGGTTCTCTGCACATCGACCCGTAACGCGCCCGCTGCGAAACGGCCGGACGCTTTGAGACCACAGCAGATGGGAGGAATGGAAAAGAAAAGACGGGAGTGGAAAATGGTATCTGCATATTGGAAAACACGGCAAAAGCGAATAGAATGAAGGAGTGAATCACAAATGACAATTCAAATGATCATTACATTGGCAATCGTGATCGGCATGATCGTCATGATCATGTCGGACAAATTTGCCTTCGGCGCACCGCCGCTAATCGCCTGCGTTCTTCTGGTACTGACGGGCTGCGCCACCATGTCCGAGGCCTTTGCGGGCTTTGTGGACAAAAATGTCATCATGATCGCCGGCTTTATGGTGGTCATGGCGGCGTTGGAAAAAACCAGCCTCATCGACAAGGTCAAGGCAACGATGTTCAATATGGCCAGCAAGGGCGGATATCGCAACTACATCCTGTTGCTGATCGTTGTCATGCTGGGTGCCAGCGTGATGAGCGGTACAGGCTATTATGTATTGGTGCTGAGCTTGGTATCCACTATCCCCTACAATAAAAATCTGCCTATTTCAAAAATCTTTATGCCCTTGGGCTATGCCACTTACAACCCCATCGTACCTGTGAATATGGCGTTTTACGTGGGCTTGGTGGCCTCTCTGCTGGAGAGTTCCGGCGTCACAGGCACCGCAGTGCCGCTGCTGGTATATTCCGGCATCAAGCTTGTCAGTTCTATCGCGTTTTTGGTGTGGGCGGTTATCGGTTACCGCTTCCTGCCGGACCACCCCATTGCCGAAGCGGGCGCGCAGGCTTCCGAACAAAAGTCAGAGGGCGAAAAGCTGTCCAGGTGGAAAGAAATCGTTGTGTATATTGCTTTCGTGGTCAACTTCGTAGCTATGATCTTCCTGGATAAGCTGGGGGAGCCGGGCTATGCCATCCCCGGCGTCATTGCCGCCGTACTGTTCGTTTTGGGCATCCTCAATTTCAAGGAAGTGCGCAACAATATTGCCTCTCCGCTGATTCTTATGATGGCCGGCGTCATCGGCGTGGCCGGCGCCCTGGCGAACTCCGGCTTCACCGCCATGGTGGGTGACGCGGTGGCCGGCGCTTTGGGTACCAGTGTCAGCCCATTTGTCATCGTATTGGTGTTCACACTGCTCACCAGCCTGAGCGCTACGTTCACGGGCGCCAGCTTCGGTTCCCTGTTCGTATTTGCGCCCATCGCCATCTCCGCTTGCGTCAGCATGGGGTTGGATCCTACGGCTGTGGCTGTGGCTTGTGTCACCGCCGCTTGGATCAACTGGATCATGCCCATCGACGGTATGCCTGCTATGATTCTTGGCATGGGCAAATACAAGCTGGTTGATTTCTGGAAGTTCACTCTGCCGTTGTACGTCATCCAGATTCTGGTGCTGTGCGGGGCCTGCGTGATTGTATTCCCCATGTAGTAATAACCTGCGGTCGGCGGCGGAACATGCCGCCGGCCCTTTTCGGAGAGAGATGATACGCCATGAATACACTGAGTAATTTGAAGATGCCGCGCGCCGTCTGCTGCGGCGAGGGCGCGCTGAAAAAGATGCCGGAGATCCTTCAGGCGGCGTCTGTGAAAAAAGCGGCTGTCTTTACAGACAAGGGGATCCGCAGCGCCGGCCTGCTGGACCCCGTGCTGGAGCAGCTTCAAAAGTCGCAGGCGGCATTCTGTGTGCTGGATGACCTGCCGCCGGAGCCGAGCTACGGCCAGGTCCAGAAGCTGGTGGATGCCTGCCGGGCCGAGGGCGCGGATATGATTCTGGCCGTGGGCGGCGGCAGCGTGATGGATACCGCCAAGCTGGCCGGTGTGCTTTTGGACGGCAGCTCGACCGTGCACGACCTGCTGGAAGCGCCCGGCCGCGCAAAAAAATGCTGTCCCACGCTGATGATCCCCACAACGGCGGGCACGGGCAGCGAAGCCACGCCCAACGCTATCGTAGCCGTGCCGGAGCAGGAACTGAAGGTGGGCATCGTCAGCGACGCGATGATCGCAGACAATGTTCTGCTGGACCCGCTGATGATCAAAAATCTGCCCCGGAAAATTGCGGCGGCCACAGGTGTGGACGCTTTGGCGCACGCCATCGAATGTTACACAAGCAATAAGGCAAATCCCATCAGCGATACTTTTGCGCTGGAAGCGCTGGATATGATTTTGAACAACATCCTGCCTGCGTGCGACAGTGCGGACGCGGTATCGCAAAAATCAGCCATGCAGCTCGCAAGCTTTTACGCGGGCGTGGCTATCACTGCCAGCGGCACAACGGCCGTCCATGCGCTCAGCTACCCTCTGGGCGGAAAATATCATATCGCCCACGGCGTATCCAACGCCATTCTGCTTGCGCCTGTGATGCGCTTCAACGCGCCTGCCTGTCCGGAACGCTTCGCCGCCGCGTATGACCGTTGCGTACATGGAGAAAAAACCTGCGTGACGCAGGAGGAAAAAACGGAGTTTATGCTGCGTTGGCTGGAGAAGATCGTCCGGCATCTGGAGATACCCACAAGCCTTTCGGCATTCGGTGTGCCTGCGTCGGATCTGGAGACACTGGTGGCGGCCGGCATGCAGGTGACACGGCTTCTGAACAACAATCTGCGCCCGGTGACGGCGGACGACGCCCGCGCGCTGTACCGCCGGATCCTCTGACATCGGAAAGGACGGAAAAACATGAATAGAATCGAGATCAAGGGCATCATCCCGCCCATCATTACGCCGATGCACGCGGATGAAAGTATCAATACCGCCGAGCTGCGCCGCCAGGTGGACCGCCAGATCGAAAACGGCGTGCATGCGCTGTTCTGCTTTGGCACCAACGGCGAGGGATATATTCTGGACGGCAGGGAAAAACAGCTCGTGCTGGAGACGGTCATTGAGCAGGCGAACGGCCGCGTGCCGGTGTACGCGGGCACAGGCTGCGTTTCCACACGGGAGACCATTGCACAGTCCCGCATGGCCAGAGACGCGGGAGCGGATGTGCTGAGTATTATTACGCCCAGCTTTGCGGCGGCCAGCCAACAGGAGCTGTACGACCACTACCGTGCCGTGGCTGAAGCCGTGGATATTCCTATCGTGCTGTACAATATCCCGGCACGTACAGGAAATGCTCTTGCGCCCGAGACGGTGGCACGCCTTTCCCGGATCGAAAACATCGTCGGTGCAAAGGATTCCTCGGGAAACTGGGATAATATGAAAGCTTATCTGGATGGCACCCGGGGCAGCGGCTTTGCAGTGCTTTCCGGCAACGACGGCCTGATCTTGGACTGCCTGAAGAACGGTGGCCGGGGCGGCGTGGCGGGCTGTGCCAATGTTTACCCCCGCACCATGGCGTCTATTTATGATTGTTTTGCCGCGGGCGATTTGGAAAAAGCGCAGGAATATCAGGCGAGCATCGCGTCCTTCCGCGCATGCTTCAAATACGGCAACCCGAATACGGTCGTCAAAACAGCCGTGGCGCTGCTGGGCTACGACGTGGGAAAATGCCGCGCACCGTTCAACCAGCTCCCGGAAGAAGGCGTTGCCGCGCTGCGGCAGGTGCTTCGTGAGAATGCGGAAAAGGGGATGCACTGACCCATGAACAACACGGAAATAAGGCGGCCGGTCATCGGCATCACGATGGGCGACCCCGCGGGCAACGGGCCGGAGCTGTGTGTGCAGGCCCTGCTCCACAAAGCGATCTATGAGGAATGCCGGCCGCTTATCGTGGGGGATGCAAACGTTATTGAAAAAGCGGCTGTGCTGCTGGGCCATCCGGAGCTGACCGTGCACCGCGTGGACAGCGTGGAGCAGGCGGCTTTCACCTGGGGGATCATCGACGTTTACCATCTGGACCTTGTGGACCTGGCGCGGTTTGAATACGGAAAAGTGTCCGCGATGTGCGGGCGCGCGGCGTTTGAGTGCGTGCGGAAAGTCATTGAACTGGCAATGGACGACGAGGTGGATGCCACCTGCACCAACGCTCTGAACAAAGAGGCCATGAACTTGGCTCTCGCGCCCGAGGGCATGCACTTTGACGGCCATACGGAAATCTATGCTCACTATACTCACACCGAGAAATATACGATGCTACTGGCGCACCACGATCTGCGTGTGGTACATGTTTCCACGCATTGCTCGCTGCGGGAAGCGTGCGACCGTGTGAAAAAGCAGCGTGTACTGGATGTCATTCATATCGCGGACAGCGCATGCAGAAGCTTCGGAATCCCGCGCCCGCGAATCGCCGTGGCAGGGCTCAACCCTCATGCGGGAGAAAACGGCCTGTTCGGCAGGGAGGAGCTGGACGAGATTATCCCGGCGATCCGTGCCGCGCAGGACGAGGGACTGTGTGTGGACGGCCCTGTGCCGCCGGACAGTTTGTTTCCCAAGGCGCTGGGCGGCTGGTATGATATCGTTGTGGCCATGTACCACGATCAGGGGCACATTCCGCTCAAAACCGTCGGCTTTGTATATGACAGGGAAAAACAGGCGTGGAAGGCTGTCGAAGGAGTAAACATTACACTGGGGCTGCCCATCATACGTACCTCGGTGGACCACGGAACGGGTTTCGACCAGGCAGGCAAAGGCACTTCGAATGAATTGAGCCTGCTCAACGCCATTCAATATGCCGTCACGATGGCCCGCAACCGCAACATCAAAGAGTGAGGGGAAGAAAACCATGAAATATCCATGTTTGCCCGGCCTGACACCGGACGGCACCGTTTATCAGAATTCTGCAATGGGGACGGTGGAGGCCATGCTGCCCCCCGGGCCCTGGGCTACGGCGCATGCGCCCGCCTTGCTGGAAACTCCGGACGGCAGTTTGCTGTGCGCCTGGTTTGCCGGCAGCTTTGAAGGCAGCGGCGATGTGAGCATCGTTTGCGCCCGCCTGTCCAAAGGAGCCGCACGATGGGAAGCTCCAGTACAGGTGTCCCATGATGAAAAACGCAGTGAGCAGAATCCCTCGCTGTTTCTCGCGCCGGACGGCGCTGTATGGGCGGTTTATACCGCCCAGCTGGACCGTGTGCCCGGCAAGGATAATATGCAGTTCACGTCTGTCATCCGCCGGCAGAAAAGTACGGACGGCGGCCGTACCTGGGGCGAACCGGATGTGCTGTTTGCCCGGGAGGGAAGCTTCTGCCGCCAGCCCATCCAGGTGCTTGCAAGTGGACGCTGGATATTCGCAAACTGGCTGTGCAGCGACAGCGCATCCGGTCTGGCCGGAGACCCGACGGCGTTTCAGATCTCCGACGATCAGGGCTGTACCTGGCGCACTGTAGAGATGCCGGGCAGCAACGGCCGTGTACATGCCAATGTGGTGGAGCTTGCGCCGGGACGTCTCGCGGCGTTCATGCGGAGCCGTGCGGCAGATTTCATTTATCGCAGTGAATCGCTGGACGACGGCAATACGTGGAGCGAACCGGTGCCCACGGTCCTGCCCAATAACAACTCCAGCATCAGCGCCGTCAAGCTGCAAAGTGGACGCATTGCCGTTGCCTATAACCCCACCCATACGCCTGCGCCGCAGCCAGGTGTGGCAGCCTGGCCCGGCCTTCGCTGCCCGGTTGCGGTGGCCCTCAGCGAGGACGGCGGCCTTACATGGCCGATGATTCGCCATATGGAGCTGGGAGAGGGTTTTGTAGGGTCAGAAAACAGTACCAACAACCGCCAGTATGAGTACCCGTATCTGATGCAGGCTTCGGACGGCAGGCTGCATCTGGCGTTCGCGTATCAGAATCGCCGCGGTGTAAAATGGATGACGTTTTCGGAGCAGGATGTTATGGGTGAAAAGCGTGAAACTGTAGGCGTGTACAACCCGACAGCCGCCAGGGTATAGTGCGTTTTACAGGCGGAAAGCCCGAAAGCGCGCTGCCGCGGAGCGAAGCGGTTTCACGGCAGTGCGTGCCATTTCAGCAACACGCAAAAATACGGTAAATTTTTTTCAAAAGCATGTTGACAAGAAGAATGTTTCATGATAAAATTTAACATGCTGATTCGGAAACGAACAGCAGAAAAAGCGTGATCACGGGGTGACTCGTGTTCACATATATGCGGATGTGGCGGAACTGGCAGACGCGCTAGATTCAGGTTCTAGTGAAGGCAACTTCATGTGGGTTCAAGTCCCTTCATCCGCACCAAGCCAATATAATCCGAACTTGTTTCCGGTAGGAAATGAGTTCGGATTATTTGTTTTTTTCGATCGTTACGAAGCCACCTATTTCCGCAACGGAGTGAAGCGTAAACCAACCTCCAATCCAAGAGGACTACGGAAAAAGAAGAAAGCCACATAAATGTGAAAAAGCGGGGTGTCACCATTTTCGGATGACACCTTATTTTTGTCTATGCTTTTTTGCTGTTTTCCGGTTTGGCTCTCGCCATAGTATTGTGTTAAATGCTACATTTCCACTCCTCCGCCCTAGAAAATCGTTTTTCTTTCTTGCTGCAAACCCTATTAAATTAGGAAAATTTCAACGGAATATCGCATCAATTTGATGCTTAGAAATACAGGCATATTTTAGATTTTCTGTTGTATGTCGGAATATTTTGAAGTATAATGCCGATATAGATGTGCTTTTATCTGGAGGAGAAACCATGAAAATTATCGCATTATATAATCATAAAGGCGGGGTTTCTAAAACAACAACCACTTTTAATTTGGCTAGATATATGCAAGATCAAGGAAAAAAGGTTTTAGTCGTAGATGCTGATCCACAGTGCAATATGACTGAATTCCTCATGTGCAATATAATTGAACATATGGATGAAGAAGCATTGACAACTGGAAATGTCGAAGATCTCCCAGGAACAAGTTTGCTTGATATTTTACAACCGCGATTTGACGGTGAAATGTCAATTGTTGATATAGATAAAATTGAGACTGTTCAAACTGACAGCAATATCTTTTTGATCCGCGGTGATGTGGCATTAAATAGATTAGAAGATGCGATGGCTGAAGCTCATAACCAGAGATTTTCTAATAAAATCCATGAGAAGAGAAATTATGTTGCGCTTGGTGATATGTTGGTTCGATATGGAGAAAAACATGGATTTGATTACATCTTACTCGATGTGGGTCCTAGTTCCGGCGCGTTAACACGGAGTTGCTTCTTGGCTTGTGATGCCTTTTTTGTTCCAATGAATGCGGACCGTTTTAATGTTCAAGCAATACATACATTATCCGAAATTCTATCTCGTTGGATTGATGAGCATTCTAAAGTTGTTGCAGACTTCCAAAAACTAGGGCTTCCGATTCGAGAGGGAAAACCGATTTTCTTGGGAGCGATTCCTCAGCATTTCAAAAAATATCGCGGAAAGCCAAAAGCAGGCTTTGAACTTTGGATTGGGAGATTACATGATGCACTAATAACAGAATTGGTACCGAGTTTGGGTAAAATTGACCCTAAGATTATACAAAATATTACCCCGGAAAATGTTATAATTACCAATATACCCGATTTCGGAAGTCTGGCATCTTGTTCACAAGAATGTGGGAAAGCTGTTTTTGAAATTAGTCAAGATGATACAGCGCTGATCAACAATGATGTGCGTTGGACAGGTGCTACATGGGCAGACGCTCAAAGCCGTATGATCTCTTACAAAAAAGAATTCGGGAAAATTTATGATAGATTGGAGTGGGTCAGTGAATGACTCCCGAAGATATTACCCTTGATTATTCTATTGTAGCTTTTGTGGATGTTTTAGGTTTTTCCAGTATGGTAAAAAGTGACTGCGAAAGCAAAAATGGAAAGTACTATTACTTCGAAACGCTGAAAAGTCTAAATGAAAGGACAAGAAAAATTACCGACTGTAATATTACACAGTTTTCTGATTCAATTATTTTTTCGCTGTCTCTTAATAAAGAAAATTATCAAAAACTGATTACAATTTTGGCAGAGTATCAACTTCAATTGCTTTATAATTCTATTCTTTGCCGTGGTGCAATTGCGTACGGAAAACATTACAAAGAAAATGACTTTATGTTTAGCCAGGCGCTTATCGAAGCTTATCAATTGGAATTAAACGATGCTATTTATCCACGCATCGTTGTTTCTCAAAACTTATTCGATTATTTTAAGCCAGATGTCAAATCATTAGAACACGTCCTAAAAGAAAATGATGGGTTTTGGTTTGTAGATTATTTGGGAATAGCAGATAAGGATACTACGCAATATCAGTTGGAAAAACTTAACGATACACTTGATACGAAAAACCTTCATGTTAAAGAAAAGTACTACTGGTTATATCGATATTGGGAATACACATTTGCTGAAAAACTATCATTTACTTCTCCTCAATTCGCTAAATAAATTCATTTTCTGAAGCGAGTGTACTAGATTCTACTGCTGAATCGAAAGAACAGCGAAAAAGGCAGGGTGTTACCATTACAGATGACACCCTGCTTTTTAGGCGCTATATACTTTTTGATCTTTGGCTTTTTGCGGAT
>OLQA01001127.1_pt1 | contig 24406 bp, 20 predicted proteins | sample 1673151 | NCBI WGS metagenome assembly OLQA01 (sample SAMEA3136760, study PRJEB25190) | human gut metagenome | biome: human gut; feature: human-associated habitat; material: faeces | place: Austria | collected 2013
TCTTGTGTATTTTTTTCTCCAACTCTTGAGAGATTGGTGAAAATTCATCATAATCGTTATCATACAACAGTTCCACACCATCTCCCTGCGTCAGCAAAGGATCCACATCGATTTCTCTGGTTTTATATTCTTCCCCACACCCCTGACTTTTCCCGAATTCGCTAAACTCTCCTGCCAGCAAAAAATCAGGACGTTTCTCAAGAAGATGCTTATAATCACATCCATTTGTAAGTACATTCATTAGAACAAAGGATAGGACACCTAAAAATATAGAAAGACTTGTAATGATAAATCGTGCTTTCTGTCGTGTTATATTTCCCCATGCAATATAGAGCATTTCTCCTGTTTCAGAACGTCTGTGCACTATTTTCCTAGAGTGTTTTGTTTTTCTGGCAACTGTATTTTCGTTATAAGCAGCACTCTCAATACAAGACAGCTTCGTTATTTTTCTAATAACGCCTTCCGATGCTATCCACAAAATTCCATTTACAAATACAACAGAAAGCAAAAGAATCCACGGTCTGAAAAAGGAAAGTATTGTATTCCCTCCCATTTCCTGATAAAAATGGAAACCTAATAGTTCCGGTATTAATAAGACTAAAATCAGTGCAGAGATCAAACTTCCCAAGACAGAACCTTTTAACATGAGTGACCTCATTTGTTTCCGGTAAATTTTCGTAATCTGTCTTTCTGTAGCTCCAATTGTATGGAGCAGTCCGAGATTTTGAATATCTTCACTCATGGATATCCAAAGGACATTGCACACAAGGAAATATATTCCGCACAAAATGCCCAGCGTTCCCAATATCACCATCTCATATCCACCTGCGAATTTAGAAACAGCAGTATATTGTGCTGTATCAGAAACGTATATCTTCTGATCTGCACTCTTCATCGGCAATGTCTGATATAATTTTTCCTCTGTTTTACTCCTGTTTAAATGATCACTCTGACTGAAAAGTAAAGTATAAGGACCCTTTTCCAGTTTCAACTCTTTAATTTTGTCATGTGAAATATATCCGATTGCTAATTCATTTCCAGAGTCTGTATACCAGCCACACAGTTTGAATTTTTCTTTCGAATGTTCGAACACATATTTGTATACATCTAAGTTTATTTCCATCCCTTGTTCCGGTTCAGAGATACTAAGTTTTTTCAATGCCCGCTCAGATAATAGAATTTCATCCTTTTTCTGTGGGTAGCTTCCAATCACATTGGTATATGCCGGTCTCCAAAAATTGTTCCAGCTTTCTGAGTCAGCCCAGACTATATCACATATCGTTTTTGCATTGTTCTCCGAAACTTCTGTAGCTTCACCTACAAAAATACTTTTTCCAACTTGTTTTATATAATCCAGTTGTTTTAATTTTGCATATTGTTCTTCTGTTCCATCTTCTATTCTGCCCGAAGAAGCAGCTCCATTTTCTCTGATTAATCTTATTTCTTCTGCCTGTATTTTTCCAAAGGAGATTCCGAATACCATGGTAATAGCAACAATGCCAATTACAATCGAGCAAAATAGAATCGTATTTCTCACCTTTTTTGTGCCTGCAAAATTTTTAGCCAGAAATCGGATTATGTCTTTATTGTTATTTGGAATGTTCTTATGAAACATAATGATACCTCCTAACAATCGTTACAATCTCTTGTATAGATTTTCCCATCGGACATACGTATTACTCTGTCTGCCATCTGCGCTACTTCCTCTTGATGAGTCACGATCAATGTCGTCTGATGGAATCTTGCGGCACAGGATTTTAGTAATCCTACGACTTCCATACTTGTAACAGAATCGAGATTTCCGGTCGGTTCATCCGCCAGGACAATTGCTGGTTTCGTTAATAATGCCCGCGCTATAGAAACTCGCTGTTGCTGCCCGCCGGACAGTGTTGATGGAAAACGTTCTAATTTATCTTTTAATCCAAGTATTTCTACAATTTCATTAAAGAAATCTATATCGATTTCCTTACCGTCAAGTCGCATCGGAAGAACTATGTTTTCGCGTATACTAAGCGAAGGAATTAAATTGTATTGTTGGAATACAAATCCGATATTTCTTCTTCTGAATATCGTTCTTTCTTCCTTGTTAAGATCTTTTAAACTTGTATTTCTGATCCAGACACCTCCAAAATCCGGAGTATCAAGACCTCCTAACATGTTCATAAGTGTTGTCTTTCCACATCCGGACGTACCGACAACCGCTATAAATTCGCCCTCTTCCACCGTTAATGACACACCATCTAAGGCACGCACTTCATATGTATCGGATGTATAATATTTTTTAAGATTTATGGCTTTAATTATGTCCATCTTTTCTGTAAACTCCCTTCGCAAATACTACTTTTTTCAGCCATACTCTATTTTACATGGTACATCTTACAAACTTCTTACACGCTGCATATGAACTGTCTATACCGGAAGGTTTACTTCTATAAGCAGCCCTGGCTTCATTTGTTTTGCTTTCATCATCCCTTTTTGTAATAGAACAATCTCTCTGGAAAGGTATAAACCAATTCCGCATCCTTCCTGCCCTCTTGCCTGTTCACCTCGATAAAATCTTTGAAAAATTTTATTTTCTTCTCCGTCTTTTATTCCGATTCCATAATCTCTTATCTGAATCTTATAAAACATTTCTGTCTGTTTCATTGTAATATCGATCCTGCTGTTGTTTTTGCTATATTTGACTGCATTGTCAAACACATTATAAAAGGCCTCACACATCCAGTTTTTATCATGTTCGCAGATGATTTTCTCCGGCAATTCTACTTGAAAATAGATATCTTTCTCTTCTGCCTTTTTCTGTATTTGCCCCAACGCATTTAGAATCGTTTCAACAAGATTTTCTTTTTGAGTGTGAACTTGTATGATTCCCTGCTCTAATCGGGCAGTTTTTATAAAGCTCTCCACCAAAAAACATAATTGTTCTTCACTTGTTCGCAAGTCTTTTATGTATTCTGTATTCAATGTTTCTTGAGTTTCATTTAATGACTCTTGCAGCAATTCTGTATAATTTTTTATATTCGCCAGCGGTGTCCTTAGTTGATGCGCAATCTCAGAAATTAATTTCTGTATCTCATATTTACTTTTTTCAGCCTCTTTCCTTCTTCCTTCCAATATTTCCTGTAAACGGATTAATTGATTGGTCGTTTTAGAATAGATCGTTTCTTTCCCTATATCAGAACCATCTAATTCATTGCCGTTTATTAAGGATTCCGTCAATTTATATATTTTATTCATTTCATTTGTTCTCAAATGATTTTCAACTAAATATACAGTGCTTCCTCCGAGTATGAAACCTACTAAAAATACTGTAAAAATTGCTACAGCCATGCTAATCTCCCATTCTATATCCCATTCCAAATACATTACTGATAACATTCGATGAATCATTCAATTTCTTTTTCAATCTGCTGATCATAACGCTAATTGTGTTGGGATCAATGAATTCACTATCGATTCCCCATATATTTTCCATTATCATCTCTTTTGTAAGAACCTGGTTCTGGTTCATAATAAAATATTCTAAAAGCTGATACTCTTTGAGTGTCAAAGATATTTCCGTCTCTCCAACAAAAACCTGTTTTCTATCGGAATATAACATAACCTGTCCACACATAAAAATATTTTCATTTGATTTTCTCTTTAGCACAACTTCAATACGCTTTAACAATACTTTTATTGAAAATGGTTTAACCACATAATCATCTGCTCCTGTATCAAACGCTTTTAACATATCTTTTTCGTCATCTTTTGCAGTCAAAAAAATAGCTGGAATTTTTCTATTTTTTTGAAGTTCCTGATATAGATTTATTCCATCTCCATCCGGTAATCCAATATCTACAATCAACAAATCTACAGAACTATCTATATTTTTAATTGCTTCTTTTCTTGAAGCGGCAAGAATCGTTGTATAACCTTGATTTTTCATAGATGTATCTAATGCTTTTCTTAACAAATTGTCATCTTCTATAATTCCTATTACCATACACACCTCCTGATTTTTCTAACTTATATATTAAAAAATGTCCTTGCATTCTTACCGTTATGTAAAAAAGCAGGATATATCCTTTTTTCGAGAACATATCCTTCCTGATATTTTATGACCCCAACATCATTTTGTCTGTTTACTTTTTATCCCGGGTTTCCATCAGAATTACAATCCCGGAACCAAATGTAATCTTTACTTCATCTTCTTCGAACTGGTTGCTGACACACAGACTGTCATAAGGTGTGAGCTTATGATCATGAAGCGGATATTTTGCACCTTTGATGCTCAAGCTGTAAATCTCCTGTCCTAATGGGAATATTGAAAAATACGGTCCATATGCATCCTCGCGACGGATCACTGTGTCGCCGCCAATCAGGCGAATCTTATTCTGGGAATCCAGAATGACCGTATCAACTCCCGCTTTAAATGGAATTGTGAGTGTCTGTACATTTGCCCACAGATGGTCGATTCTTCCACCGGTCGCTCCGAGGATATAGATTTCACTGGCTCCAAGTGTCATTGCCAGGCGAATTGCGATTTCTGTATCTGATGCATCTTTTACCGGATTAAATTCGCGGATTGGAACTTTCGTCTCATTGCGGTAATAGTCTCCGATTTTCTGGTCTACACTGTCGAAATCTCCAACAATATAACTTGGAAGTATCTTATGATGATAAAGAAATTCCATTCCCTTATCAACACCAATAATAAACTGACTGTCCAGTGTTTCAAGTTCTGATAATACAAATGATTCCTCTAACTCTCCACCACTTACAATCACAATTTTCTTACTCATAAGTCTTCAAAATCTCCATCATCGCTTTTGTATTTTCTGCCGGGTCTCCCTTAAATACTGCTGAACCGGCTACAATAATATTCGCTCCTGCATCCAGTACTTCTTTGACATTAGTCTGGTAGATTCCTCCATCGACCTGGATATCTACGGAAAGTCCCTGATCTGTGATCATTTTTCTCGCCTCACGAATCTTATCCAGAGATTCCGGAATAAACTTCTGTCCTCCAAATCCCGGATGTACACTCATGATCAGTAACATATCAATGTCTTTTAACAGATCCTCTACTTTTGAAACCGGTGTTTCCGGGCAGATAGAAAGTCCTACTTTCATTCCACACTCACGAATCTTCGCAATTGTAGCGTTCACATCTTCACAAGCTTCCAGATGAATCGTCACGATATCGGCTCCTGCTTCTTTAAAAGCCTCCACATAACGAATTGGTTCCTGCACCATAAGATGTGCATCCATAACCTGGTCTGTTGCATTGTGGATAGATTTTAATACCGGCATTCCAAAGGAAATGCTTGGCACGAACATTCCGTCCATAACATCAAAATGCAGATATTTTGCACCATGATCCTCTGTAAGTTTCATCTGCTCTCCAAGAACTTTAAAATCTGCCGACAATATTGACGGCGCTAAAATGTAATCCATAACTAGTACCTCCTCTTATTTTTCAATTCCTCATATAACTCTTTATAATCTTCATACCTGACAGCATGAATCTTTCCTTTTTCGACGGCTTCTTTCACAGCACAACCTGGTTCATGAATATGATCACACCCATTAAATCTGCACTGACCTTCATATAGCTCAAACTCCGGAAAATAATATTTCAGCTCTTCTTTTTCAAAATCATTCACATATAATGAACTGAATCCAGGCGTATCCATAATATAAGAATCTTCACCAATCATAAATAGTTCTGAATGTCTTGTCGTATGCTTTCCTCGCTCAATCTTTCTACTGATACTGCCGGTTTCCATATTGGCCTTTGGATTTAAAAAATTGATAATTGACGACTTTCCGACCCCGGAAGGACCAGCAATTGCTGTAGTCTTACCTTCCAGCATTCTGCGCAAAGTTTCCATATTCTTTTCTTCTTTTGCACTGACAAATATAAGCTGGCACCCACATTTTTCATAGATTTCCGCCAGTTCCGATAATTTTTCTTCAGAAGCAATATCCTCTTTATTAAAGCACAAAATCACCGGTATCTCTTTCGTCTGCATCATAACAAGAAATCTGTCAAGCAGGTTAAAATGCGGGCTTGGCTTTGCCGCTGCAAATACGACCAGTGCCTGGTCAATATTAGCAACTGCTGGTCGGATCAATTCATTCTTTCTCTCAAAAATGTTTATAATACTTCCAGTCTTTTCCACTTCACTTAAAACTTTGATTTCTACGTCATCGCCTACCAGTGGTTTTTTCTTATCCTTGCGAAAGATTCCTTTCGCTTTACATTCATAAACACCGGATTCTACTACATGAACGTAGTAGAATCCGGCAATTCCTTTTACTATCTTTCCCTGCATCTTTTTCTATATCCTATTGCTGACCGCTGTCACTTCCACTGCCGCTGTTGCCATTGTCCGTATTTCCACCAGTATTCGTGTTATCAGACGGTTTCGGTCCACGGCTTAATACATAAGTGATCGTGCTGCCTTTCGATACACTTCCTGAAGCCGGGCTCATAGAAATGATTGTTCCCTCTTCATAGTTACTGCTGTATTCATCTTTCTGCTTACTTGCATTCAAACCGTTCTGAGATGCCCATGACAGAAGTTCTTCCTCATCTTTTCCTGCAAAGTTCTGGATACTTACCTTATCGCTGCCACTGCTAAGTACCAGATTGACGGCTGTTCCAGCTGATACTTTTTTACCAGGTGTCACGCTCTGAGAAATAACATTTCCCTTTGCTACACTGTCATCATGCTGGGTGCTGGTAGATCCTACAGTAAGTCCTGCTGCCTGAATCTCACTTCTGGCATCTGCTTCAGATTTTCCACGCACATCCGGTACTGTCTTCTTCTGAGCTCCCTTACTTACAATCATCTTAACCTGCGTGTCTTTTGCTGCCTTGGAATTTGCTGCAGGTGTTGTACTGATTACATTACCTTCAGCTACATTATCATCATACTGAAATTCTGAAATAGGTTTAAATCCTGCATCTGTCAATTTTTTCTGAGCTTCATCCTCACTCATGCCAGATACATCCGGCACAATAATCTCTTTTCCAATTAATGCGGAACTTACAACTACATGAACGGTTGAATGTTTCTTTACCTTTGTTCCGGCTTTTGTCTTCTGTTCACTGACTGTTCCTTCCTCATACTTCTCAGAATCTTTTCTGGAGTCAACTTTGATTCCAAGTTTCTTATCTTTCAGTGCTTTTGTTGCTTCTTCTTCTGTCATTCCGACAATATCAGGTACTTTTACTGTATCTTTGTCTGATGAATCTTCTGTTGTTGTTCCGGATCCAATAGATTTAAAAATTCCTGCTGCTTTTCCGACTGCAAAAATCAAAATAAATGCAATGATCAGTGCCACTACGATCATTAGAATCTTCATGACCTTGTTCATATGTGGATTAACTTCTTCTGCGCCTTTTCTGCCATCATAATCGTCATCATCGTACTCTTCGTCGTCATCATCATAACGGTCATCACCATAATCATCGTCATAGTCATCGGCGCCATAATCATCGTCATCTCCGTAATCATCATCATAGTCGTCATAAGAACTTCTGATATCATCCAGTTCATCATCTGTGATAATCACTGTATCTGCATTACGAAGTGGCGGAATTTCAACAAAATCCCCGTCCGGATCCATCATAGATCTCTTCAGATCTCTTGTCAGATCTGCTGTACTTGCATAACGTCTCTCACTGTTCTTCTGGGTACATTTTAAAATAATCTGCTCCAGACTGTACGGAATATCCGGTGCATACTCTGACGGAGGTGTGATTTCCTGCTGCAAATGCTTCATAGCAACTTCCACTGTTGACTCTCCGTCAAATGGTACTCTTCCGGTTACCATCTCATATAGTGTGATACCAATTGAATAAATGTCACTCTTCGCATCACTATAGCCGCCTCTTGCCTGTTCCGGAGATGTATAATGAACAGATCCCATTGCATTGGAACTGATCGTATTAGAAGTAACAGCCTTGGCAATCCCAAAATCAGTCACTTTGACCTTACCATCTCTGGATATCATAACATTCTGAGGTTTAATATCACGATGTACGATACCTGCCGCATGTGCTGCCCCGATACCATTGCACATCTGAATTGCAATGCTAATGACTTCTTTATGGGAAAGCTTTCCCTTCTTTTCAATATATTCTTTTAAAGTGATGCCCTCTACCAGTTCCATCACCATATAATAAAGTCCCCGGTCCTCTCCGACATCATACACATTTACGATATTCGGATTCAGAAGTCCTGCGGCTGCCTGCGCTTCTGAATGGAATTTACGGACAAAATTCTCGTCTTCGCGATATTCTTTTTTCAATACTTTGATTGCGACATAACGGTTCAGCATTGTGTCTTTTCCCTTATAGACATCTGCCATACCACCGGCACCAATTTTGCTCAGTACCTCGTATCTCTTTCCTAATACAATACCATCTTTTACCATGCACTCACCTCATCTGCAAGCGGCTCAGCTAAAACAACCCCTATGTTATCTCTCCCGCCATTGCTGTTTGCTTTTTCGATCAACATCTGTACTGCCTCGACGATGTCTCTCGCTCCCTTTACAATATCAAACATATCCTCATCTTCAACCATATTACTGAGGCCATCGGTACACATCAGAATCATATCCCCCTTTTTCAGCCGATATTCATAAATATCAGCCTCTACTTCTTCCTTGACCCCCATGGCTCTTGTAATAATATTCTTATCCGGATGATTCTTAGCTTCTTCTGCTTTTATACCGCCCAGACGAACCATCTCTTCAACAAGAGAATGATCCTTGGACAACTGTTTTATCTTATCACCAATCAGATAAAGACGACTATCTCCGACATTCGAAAAATATAAGGTATTCCCTATTACAGTAGCTATTACGAGTGTCGTTCCCATACCTTCTAACTTCACATCAGACTGTGCTGCCTGTATCAGCTTATGATTTGCTACAGACACAATACTCTTCAAGATTTCTTCCGGTTTATCAAGTTCTGTCTTTTCCAGTTCTTCATGGACAACCTTCACGGTATATTTTGACGCAAAATCACCCGCTTTATGTCCTCCCATTCCGTCTGCTACTACAAGCAGATTCGGAAAAGGACCTACCGGCTTATCTGTCACATAGACATAATCCTGATTCATCTCACGTTTTCGACCCACATCAGTCTTCGCATATATCTTCATCTGGTCTCTCCTCTTTTACAGCACCATATCGTCTTCTGAGCTGTCCACAGGCTCCGTCAATATCAGAGCCTCTTTCCCTTCTAATAGTAACATTTATTCCGTTTTTTTCAAGTTTATTTTGAAATTCCATAGCTTTTTTGCTATCTGGCTTTTTGAAATCCCTCTCCTTAATTGGATTTACCGGAATCAAATTCAGATGACAGTTCCGGTTTTTTAACATCGCTGCCAGCTCCTTCACATCCTCGTCCTGATCGTTGACATCCTTTACAAGACTGTATTCAAATGTAACTCTTCGTCCTGTTTTTTCAAAATAAACGTCACAGGCTTTCAGCACGTCCGTCAGTTCATATTTATTCGCAACCGGCATCAGTTTCTTACGCTTCTCCTGATTAGAACCATGCAAAGAAAGTGCAAGTGTGATCTGCAGTCCTTCTTCGGCAAGCCGCAACATATTCGGGATGATTCCGCAGGTTGATGCCGTAATATTTCTCTGACTGATATGAAGCCCGTGTTCATCACTGATCATATGTACAAACCGTACAAAATTATCATAGTTATCTAACGGTTCGCCACTTCCCATGACTACGATATTCGATACCCGCTCCCCAGTGATCTTCTGTATCGCATAAATCTGTCGTAACATCTCTGATGCTGTAAGATTCCGTTCCAGTCCATCTATTGTCGATGCACAGAAACGACAGCCCATACGGCAGCCTGCCTGCGATGAAATACAGACTGAATTGCCATAGTTGTATTTCATCAGAACACTTTCGATCATATTTCCGTCATCCAGTTCAAACAGAAATTTCTCTGTCGGATCCATTTTGGAAATTTGTCTTTTTACAACCGAAACCTGACGGATCTCATATTCTTCATCCAACTTTTCTCTGAGATTCTTTGGAAGATTGGTCATCTCTTCAAAAGAATCCACCAGTTTTTCGTGCAGCCAGGAATAAATCTGTTTCCCGCGGAAAGACTTTGTACCGATCCGGTTCATTTCCTCTGTTAATTCTTCATAATTATAAGATGCTATATCTTTTTTACTCATGGTTCTCCCTCTGGAACATAGCTATATAAAAGCCGTCTCCAATGTCAATTCCCGGAAGTATCTGCTTCTCTTTTTGCAAATGAAATTCCGGATGTTCTTTTTGAAACCAGGCTGTATTATCTTCATTTTCAGCTTTATGAATGGTACACGTACTGTAAAGAAGCTTTCCACCCGGTTTCACATATTCACATACTACTTTTAAAATCTCTCTTTGTAATTTAACCAGCTCTTCCTGCATCTTTGGTGTCATCTTATAACGAAGATCCGGTTTACGGCCAAGGATACCAAGTCCGGAGCAAGGAAGATCCGCAATTACAATATCCGCATTTCCCACGGATTCCGGATCCTTTACCGTCGCATCCTGCACTCTGGCGCAAATGTTCGTAAGACCGCTCCGCTCTATATTTTCCTGCAACAGTTCTACTTTGTATTCCGTCAGATCTCTTGCTTCCACCATGCCCGTTCCATCCAGTTTTTCTGCAAGATGAATGGATTTGCCACCGGGCGCGGCACACACGTCGATGATCACGTCTCCGGCTTTTGGATCTGCCCATTCTGCTACCTGCATGGAGCTTATATCCTGCACATAGAATTCGCCATTCCGGAAAGTCTGTAATTTCTCTAGGTAATCATATCCGGAAATATAAAATACATCCTTCATCTGTGTTTCCGGTTCTACGATAACGCCTTCTGTCTCCAGACGCTTCACAAACTCTGTTGTGTCACCAGCTTTCGGGCTCTTGCGGATAGTTGTCTTTTTATTTTCCAGAAATGCCTTTCCCATCGTCTCTACTGTATCTGCATCGTATACTGCAAGCCACTGTTTTACAAGCCACTCCGGCAGCGAATATACAATCGACAGATAAGTTACCATATCTGTCTTATCCGGTAGCTGTATGTCTTCCCTGTTCCGGCTTATCGTCCTTAAGACGCCATTGACGAAACCTTTCAGATTCACAAATCCTCTTTTCGCTGCAACTTTCACTGCTTCATTGCAGACTGCACGATCCGGTACACTATCCATATATCGCATCTGGTAAACACTACTTCGTAGGATCGTACGGATCACCGGTTTCATTTTATTTACTTTTACTTTGGAAAACCGGTTCAGTATTGCATCAATCTCAACCATATGCTCCAGTGTTCCGTTGACGACTCTTGTAATAAAAGCCCTTTCTTTTTTATCCAGATACTGGTACTGATCCAGTACATTTTTTAAGGCAATGTGACTGTACTGCCCGTCTCTTGTGATCATAAGCAGTGTCTCAAGTATGAGTTCACGGCTGCTTACTGATGATGCCATACCTGTCCTCCTACATATCTTGTCCTATACCGATCAGTCTCTTCTAGAATTGGAGATCATGATCAGTCTTAATAACTGTAAAATTGCGGAAGCTGCTCCTGCGACATAAGTCAGGGCTGCTGCCGTCAATACTTTTCTTGTTTCTCTTACTTCATCCGGATATAACATTCCGGTATTGCCAAGAATCTTAAGTGCTCTTCTTGACGCATTAAACTCTACCGGCAGTGTTACAATCTGAAACAATACTGCCATTGAAAATGCAATCACACCAAGATTCAGAAACAGCTGGGATGTCTGGCTGTTCATGATCAGTCCGATGATGATAAGCGGCCAGGCGATCGAACTTCCAAAATTAGCAACCGGTACAAGCGCACTACGGATAGACAGCGGTGCATATCCTCTTGCATGCTGGATCGCATGACCACATTCATGAGCTGCAACTCCGATTGCTGCAACCGATGTCTGCTGGTAAGTTGCATTGGATAAACGAAGTACTTTTGATCTCGGATCATAATGATCCGTCAGATTACCTGCGACATATTCCACTCTTACATCATAAATACCTTCTCTGTGAAGAAGCGCTTCTGCCGCTTCTTTTCCTGTCATTCCCGAGTGACTGCGCACGCGGGAATATTTTGAAAAAGTCGAATTCATCTTTGCCGAAGCAAGAAGACAAATAACAACTCCGATCATCACAAGGATATATGTTGGATCATAAAACATTGGATAATACATAGTAATTCCTCCTTAAAATTAAAGAACAGTTCCTGTTTCCATCTGATATCCCCTCAGAAATGCTGCTGCATCCATTCTCTTTTTCCCCGGAATCTGCAGTGCAGTGATCTTCAGAAGTCCGTCTCCTGTCTGTACAAAGAATCCGTCTTTTGCGACTTCTACTACTGTACCGGCAGCCTTATCTGTCTGCCCTTCTGCTACTTCTGCTTCCCAGATCTTCATTCCTTTATCATTCTCATTCCATCTCGTATACGCACTCGGCCATGGATTCAGTCCACGGATCAGTCTCTCAATTTCTTTTGCAGACATCTTCCAGTCAATCTTCCCCATGTGCTTATCGAGCATTTTCGCATAAGCGGTCGGGCTATCACCCTGTTTTTCAGGCGTTACCGTTCCGGCTTTTAATGCATCTAATGTCTCTACGCATAACCGTGCTCCGGCTTCTGCCAGTTTATCATGCAGACTTCCGCCCGTCTCTTTCTCATCCAGCGGAATCTCTACTTTCAATAACATATCTCCGGTATCCAGCCCTTCATTCATCTGCATGGTCTTTACACCGGATACTTTTTCTCCATTGATCACTGCCCACTGGATCGGTGCAGCGCCGCGATAACTCGGGAGCAGCGAAGCATGCACATTCACGCATCCGTACGGTGTCATTTCCAGTATCTCTTTTGGTAAAATCTGACCAAATGCAATAACCACCATAATATCTGCATTGTATTTTCTTAATTCTTCTATACATTCCGGCTCGCGGATTCTCTTCGGCTGATAGACCGGAATATTGTGGGCAACTGCCACTTCTTTCACCGGTGTATACTGCATCTTGCCGCCGCGTCCCTTTGGTTTATCCGGCTGCGTTACGACAAGTGCCACTTCGTGTCCCGCTTCAATGAGTGCCTCTAATGTTCCTACGGAAAAATCCGGAGTCCCCATAAAAATGACTTTCATTAAACTTCCTCCTCATATGGCTCCACATCGTGAAGTCCGCCTTCCACAAGGTCAACATACATCTTACCATCCAGATGATCGATCTCATGGCAGAAAGCTCTGGCAAGAAGTTCTTCTCCTTCCAGTACGATCTCTTCCATGTCTTCGTTCAGTGCTTTTACTTTGACATAATTCGGTCTTGTCACAAGTCCTGCTTTTCCCGGAACACTTAAGCATCCTTCTTCTCCGGTCTGCTCACCGGAAGTCTCCAGAATCTCCGGATTAATAAGGACGATCGGTCCTTCACCGATATCAATTGTTACGATTCTCTTTAAAATACCGACCTGCGGTGCTGCAAGACCAACTCCCATCGCCTCATACATCGTATCTAACATATCGTTGATCAGAATCTTTGTACGAAGTGTCATCTTCGTTACTTCTTTACATGGTTTTGTCAGGACCTCATCGCCTAACTCACGGATTTTTCTAATTGCCATCTCTCTTCTCTCCTGTTTACATTGTACTCATTGGGTTAAAATCAAATTGAATCCGAAGGCTTCGAAAGCCTGAATTCATCTCTATATACTGTTCCATAAGATCTTTTGCTTCGATCAGGAATTTGTATTCTTCACTTTTAATATAGATAAGCTGCCGGTATCTGTCATTTACTTTTTCAATAAACGGAGCAGTCGGTCCGATGATCGCCAGTTTCTTCTGCCGGTTGAGCCGCTCTGTAAATTCTTTTAAATATCCTGCCGCTTTCTTCAGATGCTCTTCTTCACTTCCACTCATCCAGACTGCAAGAAGCTGATGCACCGGTGGATACCCCATCAGACTCCTGTAGTTGATCTCTTCTTCATAAAAGCCATCATAATCCTGAGCTGCCGCTCTCTGGATACTGTAATGCTCCGGGCTATACGTCTGTATGACAACTTCACCCCCGGCGGATCCCCTGCCTGCTCTGCCGGCTGCCTGCGTCAACAGCTGGAACGTACGTTCTGCCGACTGATAGTCATTTGAATACAGTGACAGATCCGCTGCCAGCACACCTACCAGCGTCACCTCCGGGAAATCATGTCCTTTTACGATCATCTGTGTACCTATCAGAATATCTGCTTCATGGTTTGCAAATGCAGCCAGGATCTTCTCATGTCCGTCCTTTGATTTTGTTGTGTCCAGATCCATCCGAAGCACGCCAGCCTGCGGAAACATCCTTTTTATCAGTTCCTCGATCTGCTGTGTACCTGCTTTGAAGCCTCCGATATAACCGGAACCACATTCGGGACACCGGTTCATCTGTTTCGTCTCATAGCCACAGTAATGACAGACCAGTTTTCCTCCGCGGTGTGCCGACAGCGACACATCGCAATGAGGACATTTTACTACATATCCGCAGGACCTGCAAGAAACGAATCCCGCATAACCGCGCCGGTTCAAAAACAACATGATCTGCTGATGCTTCTGTAAACGGTCTTCGATCAGTTCTTTTAAACGGTCGCTGATAATGGAACGGTTTCCTTTTTTTAATTCTTCCCGCATATCCACGGTATATACGCTTGCCAGATTCTGTCCCTTCGCTCTTCTGGTAAGTTCCAGCAACGTGTATTCTCCCTGCTTCGCCTTAAAATAAGCATCCACGGAAGGAGTTGCTGAACCGAGCACGACACTCGCTCCTTCCATCGTCGCTCTTGCAACTGCTGTCTCTCTGGCATGGTACCTTGGCACCTGCTCACTTTTGTAAGCCGATTCCTGTTCTTCATCAATCACGATCAGTCCCAGATCAGGAAACGGTGTAAACAGTGCCGACCTTGGTCCGATCATCACATCGACTTCTCCACGTCTGATCCTCTCTAACTGATCAAAACGTTCTCCCGGTGACAATCTGGAATTGAGAATAGATACCCTGTCGCCAAATCTTCCATAAAATCGCATTACCGTCTGATAAGTAAGTGCAATCTCCGGAATCAGCACAATCGCCTGTTTTCCCATTTTTACGATCTGTTCGATCATTTCCATATAGACTTCTGTCTTACCACTTCCGGTAATTCCATAAAGGAGATATGTCTTTCGTTTTCCTGCCTGATAATCCTGCCCGAAAGTACGGATCGCTCTCTCCTGCTCTTCGGTGTAAACGATCTGCTTTCCAGTCTTTTTCTGATAATCGACCGGATTACGCAGCATATCTTCATATTCAACAGTAAGAATCTTCTGTTCTTCCAGCGTGCGGATCACGGTACCTGTCACATTCAGTTTCTTCGTCAGCAGTTCGTATTCCTGTACCGGCTGATCCAGAAGTCCTGCCAGCAGTCTAGCTCTTGCTTTCTGGTTCTTATGCAGATAAACATCCAGCTGGCGCTTTCCGGCTTCTTCGTCTAAAAGCAGGTGCACCGTGCGCTTCTGCCGGATCTTCTCTTTCTTCTTTACAGGAAGAACCGTCTTCAGTGCCTGGATCATCGTTCCGCCGTAATGCTCCTTCATCCATGCCGCCAATGCAACCAGTTTCCCCTCAATTGCCATACTTTCTTCCGCTTTTCCTGTAATCTCCTTGATCTTTGCCGGATCATAATCTGTCTTTTCCGAAAATGCGATAACATAGCCGTGTGTTTCTTTGTTGCCTCTTCCAAACGGAACAACAACTTCTGTTCCAACCTCAAGCATCCCTTCTAACCGGGAAGGGATGCTATATTGAAATACTTTATCTAATTTTTCATGCGTGATGTCTATGATAATATCAGCGTACATCTTGCTCCTTTATTTTTGTTCTTCTAATACTTCACGGATCAGCACACGATCATCCATATCATATTTTACGCCTTTGATCTCCTGATACGTCTCATGTCCCTTTCCGGCAATGATGATGACATCTCCCGGCTGACCATGTTCGATTGCATAACGGATTGCTTCTTTTCTGTCACAGATTGCTATATATTTGCCGTCTGTTTTCTTCATACCTGTAATAATGTCATCGATAATATCCTGTGGCTCTTCAAAACGTGGATTATCCGATGTAATGATTGTGAAATCAGATAATTTACCGGAAACTTCTCCCATCTCGTAGCGTCTTGTCTTGGAACGGTTTCCACCGCAGCCAAATACGGTTACAAGACGTCCCGGATTGTAATCGCGCATCGTATTTAACAAACTTTCCAGACTCATTGCATTGTGCGCATAGTCGATCATCAGCGTAAAATCATCCGCAACTTTAATCATTTCTACACGTCCTTTGACTTTTGCAGCCTTTAATGCCTTCTTAATATCTTCCTCCGGTACTCTGAAATGTCTGCATACTGCAATTGCCGTAAGAGAATTGTATACGCTGAATTCTCCCGGAATGTCTACTTCCACATCCATGTCCAGAAGTCCGGTTACATGATAATGCATGCCAAGGTATCCTGGTCTTGAAACGTGTTTCACATCTACTGCTCTTAAATCTGCTTCCTCTGAAAATCCGAATGTCTCCACGCGGCATGTTGCATTTTTAAATACATCCTTGTACCACTTGTCATCTACATTTGCAATTCCAAGATTACACTGGGTAAATAAAATACCTTTGCAGCGTTTGTAATCTTCAAAATCTTTGTGCTCATTCGGTCCGATGTGGTCTTCTCCAAGGTTAGTGAATATACCAATCTCAAACTGGATTCCTGCGGTACGGTGAAGCATCAATCCCTGTGAAGAAACTTCCATTACAACACTGTCACAACCTGCCTCTACCATCTCTGCAAAATATTTGTGGATCGTAAAGGACTCCGGTGTTGTATTATTCGCCGGAATTGTCTTGTCTCCAATAACTGCCTCAATCGTTCCGATCAGTCCGACATTATGTCCGGCTGCTTCAAGAATAGACTTCACCATATATGTTGTCGTTGTCTTTCCTTTTGTACCGGTAATTCCGATCACATGCAGTTTTTCTGCCGGATATCCAAAATAAGCCGCTGACATCAGTGCCAGCGCATATCTGGTATCATCTACATGGATAACAGTCACTCCTTCCGGTGCTTCTACCGGCTTTTCTACGATCACTGCTTTTGCGCCTTTACCGGCGACTTCTTCTACATAAGTATGTCCATCCGATACAGCTCCGCTAATACATACAAATACACTGCCTTCCGTCACTTTGCGCGAATCGTTGACAAGTTCTGTCACTTCGATCTCATCACTTCCCTGACGGACTTCATATTCCAAACGTTCCAATAAACTGGTTAATTTCATGCGTTGTGCCTCCTGCATCATTTCATTCATTTTTTTCGTAATCCTTATTATAAAACATTTTCCACTACAGTACAAGAACTGCTCCGGGATAATTTTCCTGTCCATCTTCCTGCAAATGTGTTATAATCTTTTGCAGAAACTATATACAAGAAAAGGGGAATCAACTTATGAAAGCTTATGAAAGACTATTAAAGTACGTTGTTGTCCGTACACCTAGTGATGAGAACAGTGACACTGTTCCGTCTTCCACATGTCAGTTTGACCTTGCAAGAATCCTGGAGACAGAGATGAAAGAACTTGGTCTTGTAGATGTTTATCTGGACGACCAATGTTATCTGTATGGAAAACTTCCGGCAACAGCTGGATATGAAGACAAACCGAAGATCGGTTTTATCGCTCATATGGATACCGTATCTGATTTCTGTGACCACGATATCACACCAGTTATCACAGAGAACTATGACGGACAGGATCTTAAACTTGGGGATAGCGGTCTTGTCTTAAGTGTGCAGAACTTTCCACATCTTACAAGCCTGAAAGGACGTACACTGATTACAACAGATGGTACAACCGTTCTCGGTGCCGACGATAAAGCCGGAATCGCCGAGATTCTTACAATGATCGAACATCTGAATGAAGAGAATATTCCTCACGGACCGATCCGTGTTGCATTTACTCCGGATGAAGAGATTGGAACCGGCGCTTCTCATTTCGATGTAGAACGTTTTGATGCAGACTACGGTTACACACTGGACGGAGACACAGAAGGTGAAATCCAGTATGAAAACTTTAACGCATGCAAAGCTGATTTCGTAATCAAAGGATTCAACGTACATCCGGGATCTTCCAAAGATACAATGATCAATGCGAGTCTGGTAGCTATGGAGATCAACAATGCACTTCCTTCTATGGAGACACCAAGAGGAACTGAAGACTACGAAGGCTTCTATCACCTCGTAAGTATGAAAGGTGAAGTCGGAGAAGCAGAGCTTCATTATATTGTCAGAGATCATGACAAATTACTTTTTGAAGCTAAGAAGAAAACACTTCGCCTGATTGAAAAAGATCTGAATGAAAAATGGGGCGAAGGCACTGTTACTCTCACGATCACAGAGCAGTACCGCAACATGGCTGAGATTATTGAGACATGCATGCACCTGATCGACAATGCAAAACAGGCATGTGAGAATGCAGATGTGACACCGCTTGTAATGCCAATTCGTGGTGGTACAGACGGATGCCAGTTAAGCTTCAAAGGACTTCCTTGCCCGAACCTTGGTACCGGTGGACATGCATACCATGGACCGTACGAGCACATCACAGTCGAAGGTATGGATCAGACAGTTGACGTAGCTGTTGAAGTTGTAAAATTATACGCGAAATAAATCTATCTATATTTATATTAAGGGCTATTGCACTAACGTGCGATGGTCCTTTTCTCTTATTCATTGTAATTGCTTTGTCGCCATAAATCGAGCAGATTAACTTCTGCTCGACTTCGTATAAACCAAAAGAACCATCTGTTACGACAGTTCTTTTAATTTATATAATATTTTCTACAGATCAATATCCGGCAATTCTTCCTTGAAGCCTTCTCCTACAACTTCATTGGATTCCATAATAATGGTAAATGCTTTCGGATCTAATTCATGTACAAGTTTCTTAATTGAATACATCTGCTTGTTGTTGCATGCACACATAACAACATCTTTATTTGCTTTGGAATAACTTCCCATACCTTTTAAGATTGTGGAACCTCTTCCTGAATATGCATCAATCTCTTTTGCAAGCTCTTCGCCACGTTCTGTTACGATCAGTGTCATCTTTCCTTCGTCAATACCATACATAATGCGGTCCATTACAGTTGCCATCAGATAAGTAACGATCACACCATAGATCAGTCCGTCTACGTCTTTGAATACGATGACTGTTCCGAGGATGATTGTTGTAATATCAAGTGCAAATGTGATCACGCCCAGTGTCATGTGCGGTTTTACCTGTTTAATAGAAACGCTGATGAAATCCTGTCCGCCTGTGGAAGAACCGCGCATGAAAATCATCGCATAACCGATTCCACAAAGCACACCCATACATAATGCTGCCAACAGTCTGCTGCCGTTATATACCGGAAGCAGCGGTGCTACATAGTCCATTAAAAGAGATGAAATGATCGTTGTTTTTACTGAAACAAAGAAAAACTTCTTTCCAAGGAATTTATAACATAAAATTGAAACCGGGATATTTAACAAAATTGTACCGGCTCCAACCGGGATACCAAACAGGTGATATAAGATAATCGCGATACCAGAAAATCCTGCTACCGGAAAATTCGCATTTAAAGCAAAATTGTAAATACCGATTGCAATGATCATACCCGCTACAATATCCACCAAAACATCAATCATCAATTCTTTCCAGTTCATTTTTTTCATTTTGATAACCTCCCATCTGAATTTATACCTTTCTTCCATACGTCAAAACGACAAAAAAACAGCTGCAAACTATAAAAATATAATTCGCAACTGCTCTTATGTTCCATATTATATCCCTGGATTTTAACTTTGTCAACACCCTGTTTTGAATATTTTCATTTCAGAGTTTCCTCTTCCATCCTCTGCAATCTTCGTGCCAGACAGGCAATTACTGATTGATCCGGTCTGTAACTTTAATATCTGCGAAAGATGTCATCTCCCAGTCATTTCCATTTTTCTCAAGCACATAGGTACACTCCTGTGTCATAAGCTGCAGCGGTTTACCTGCCACCTGTACATAATAAGTCTCTCTTGTAGAAATCTTGCACTTATTCTTACCGCTGTATTTTACATCTGTCAGTTCATAAGAATCCAATTGTTCAGAAATTTTACGCTGAACATATTTCTCCTGTTCTTTGTAAATCAGGCTTCCATTCTTCAGATATCCGGAAATCTTTGAAAAATCATTTGTATTCATTGCTTCTGCAAAATTCTTCAGATAACCTTCCACAACCGCCTCCGGTCCATCCTTATAAATATCTGCACTCTTGGCGCTTAACAATACATTCGGTGTATAGCTGTATTTACAGGAGCCGCCATATTCCACACTCTTATATCCTGCTTCGATATCTGCTTTACTTTCCAGCTTCATGTCAGATTTGTCTTCAAACTCAACCATGTAAAGTTGTTTTTCCATTTCATAAACCTGATCGTAAATACTCTTCATGCCATTTACATCTGTAACACTATAATAAGCTCCACCAGTCTGTTCCGCAATATATCTTGCATCATTGTAATCATAACCTCCGATTCCGATAATAAAAATCGGTACATGATAACGGTTTGCTGTCCGGATCACGGTATCCGGGCTGCAATTACTGTGATTATCCTGTCCGTCAGTAAATGCGATCACGCATCTGGCTCCATTCTGTGCCGCAACACGTTCTACGGAAGTATATAAAGCATCGTACAGACTGGTCTCTTCTTCTGTCTGCAACTGGTTAATACAGTTCACAAGATTGCTGGCATCATCGGTAAATTTCCGTTCCAGGCGGACTCCTGTAGAGAATGATGTAAGTTCCACTTTGTCTCCGGCGTCAAACTGCACACTGTTTACGAAATCTGACATAATCTGTTTTGCTTCATCCAGCGGTCCACCATCCATACTTCCGCTGACATCTGCAACCATATCTACCTTCAGCGCTTCTTTTTCATTTAACTGTCCGGCAGAAGTAATTATCTGCTTCACATATTTTGCATTTGCATCTTTTTTCTTAATATAGAAAAGCGAATTACTGAGCTTCTTCGGTACTTCTCCGGTATTGCCATCTTTCACACTCAGATACAGACGGATCTTCGGAAATGCAGATGCATCCACCTGCTGAACTGTAACATCCAGCGGATTCTTCGGATCGATATACAGATAGATTGCCTGATCCATCTTTGCAAATGTTTTCTGGATAGATTTGTAATTTCTCGTCTTTTCTTTTGTCAGGCTCTGAATCTCTTTTAAAATCGTCTTATAACTGCTTACTTCTTTGGACGATGCCTCGGAAAGATCTACATTTTCATACATAGATACCTGATCAGAAATATATTGGTCATCTGCACTTTTTAATGCTTCCAATGCTTTCACAGCATTCTTATAAGTTGTCTGTGTCTTTTTGCCTTCTTTTTTCTTAATTGCACTGCGACATTCTTTTAATGCACTTTCATATGCGCTGTAACTTTCAGAATCCAGATCATACTGTTTTTTCTCTTTCTCCATCTCTGACAGTTCTGACGCACAGTCCTGAAATGCATCCACACCTTTTTTAAGTTCTTTCAGTTCTTTAACAACAGCTCTTTTACCGCCAAAATCCAGTACACCAAGATTCTCCCATTCTGCTGCCAGCCTTGTTTCTTCCGACTGATAATCTTTAAGACCGGCTTTCTCAATCTTTGACACTGCACTGTTCTTCTGCCATGCAAGCCCAACCGTCCCATATAATAAGCCGCCACCGATAATAAATACAACTGCTGCGATAACCGCTGCAATAATAACTGTCTGGTTCTTCTTCGGTGATGCCGGTGTCTGTCCGGATGTTGTTCTTCCACCTGCTGGTGGTATCTGTCCGGATGCCTGTGTATTTCCCGGATTCTGTACGGTTTTCTCCGGCTGTACCGGTTCTACCGGTGCCCCACATTCCGGACAAAATCTGGCGCCCTTTTCCAGCTCCGAGCCACAATTTGCACAAAACATTGTTATTCCTCCTCCAATCTCATTCCTTCTGCGATTCCTTTCGCATCTGCTTCTGCCCATTCCTTTGCCAGCGTTCCATCTGCTGCCAGCTTACGCATCTTCGGTACAGTATGGAAACCATGCTCCACGATCATTCCCGGTACCGCAACATTCGATGCGCCCCTTAATACGCCGTAATAATCACCATTATTTCCACGACGGGCACAGACCGTTCCTTCTTTATCCACACTGTCATTATAAGCATCTGTCCAGTTCAGTATATCATCTTTTCCACTTACTGTGTGAAACTTTTCCTGTGTGCTGATTCCTAATTTTGCATTGGAAACTGCCAGACTGGTTCCGATTGCATTTGCCACACTAAGTGCCTGTTTACTTTCCATTGCAACAGTATTAACAATCACAATTGGCTTTGTAATGCCAATTGGCTGTCTGTTCGTATCCACACCGTTGGCATGTTCCAGATTAGCATTCGTATGGAGTGAAATAAAGAGATCCATGCCTTTTGCCGCCTCACCGCGCAGGCTGATTTTTCCGGAATCCAGTGCCAGATTCTCGTATCCGTTGATACAGATATTGCCGCTGGTACGTGTCAAATGTACAATCACCCCATATCGTTCTTCCAGTATCTTTTTCAGTTCTTTTGCCACCTGCAATGTAAAATTGCCTTCACAGTAAACAACTTTTCCGTTTTCATAGACTTCATTCTTTTTTGAATAATGCCCCGGATCAATACAGATCTGTATCTTTTTCTGTCTTTTTATTATTTTCTGCTGTTCTTTTGCTTTCTGTTTTTTTTCTTCTTCCCGCTTTTTTCGTTGCTCCATTGCTTCTTTTCTTTCCTGTGCCGCTTCTTTTTGCTTTTCTATTTTCTGTGCTTCTTCATTCTCTCTTATTTTCATCTGTCTCATATAGCTTTTAACTCCACATAGTCCGATCACAAGCAATAACATTCCCACTGCTGCAAAAATCTTTTTTCTCATCATTTTTCTTTTTCCCGCTTTTCTTCCATATTACTGCCGCGGATCACGGCTTCTTCTCCATATCTTCCACGTATTTCCTTTAAAGCCTGCTCCAGCTTTGCTTTCTTTTCACTGGCTTTCTTCCTTTTCTCCATCTCCGGCTGTACTTCAAATATGGTAAGCTGTTCTGGTGCAGACGCATCCGTCAACTTGGAACTTCGGATTCCCAGCAGACGAATGGGTTGTTTTTTCCACATTTCCCGGAATAATTCTGCTGCTGTCTCGTAAATTCTGGCATCCTCATTGGTTGCTCTCTCCAGCTGTGTCTGGTGGGAACTATTTTCAAAATTATAATACTTAATCTCCACACTGATCATTCCGGCTTTCTGCCCAGCTTTCCTGAGTCTCCTTCCTACGCTTCCTGCCAGTTTTCCCAGCACTTCACACGCCTCTTCTTCTGTCTTTGCATCCTGCGGCAGTGTAATAGAGTTGCCGATTCCTTTTGCCTCCTGACGTACCGGTTCTACCGGCGAATTGTCCATACCATTGGCAAATTCCCATAGTTTGCGCCCGTGGCTTTTCAGATGTATCTCCAATAGTTCCGGATTCATCTGTGCCAGATCTCCGATCGTGCGGATTCCGGCCTCGGTCAGCTTCTTTTCGGACGCTTTGCCGAGAAACAAAAGCTCGCGTACCGGAAGAGGCCACATCTTCGCAGGGATTTCTTCTGGAAACAGGGTATGCACTTTGTTCGGTTTTTCGAAATCGGACGCCATTTTGGCCAGGAGTTTATTGGTGGAAATGCCGACATTTACCGTAAATCCCAGCTCTCTGTGAATCTTGTCTTTCAGCTCATGAGCAGCAGCTACAGGGTCAGGATAGATCAGAGAAGTACCTGTCATATCCAGAAATACCTCATCAATGGAAAAAGATTCCATCACAGGTGCAAAGGAAGCACAGATTGCTTTAAATGCCCGGGAACATTTATCGTATAATTCAAAATCACTGGGAACGATCACCAAATTGGGACATTTCCGAAGAGCCATAGCTACTGGCTCGCCGGTCTGGATCCCGTATTTTTTTGCAGGGATAGATTTGGCAACCACGATACCTGTCCGTTTCTTTGGATCTCCTCCTACACAGGAAGGAATTTCTCTGAGATCCGGCAACCCCTGGCTCACCCTTCTGGCTGATTCCCAGGAAAGAAATGCACTGTTTACATCTATATGAAAAATCAAACGACTCATAATTTTCCCTCCACAGGAATCTTTTACCTGTCAAATGAATTCATTATATCCTTACTGATCGTCCAGGCTATTTTACTTCTTTTCCAAGCTGT
>OLQA01001128.1_pt1 | contig 24385 bp, 21 predicted proteins | sample 1673151 | NCBI WGS metagenome assembly OLQA01 (sample SAMEA3136760, study PRJEB25190) | human gut metagenome | biome: human gut; feature: human-associated habitat; material: faeces | place: Austria | collected 2013
TCCAACCTTTTTAATAATGTTTTTGTCATAAAGCAATCTTAACTTAGTGACATTGTTTCCCGGGATAGCCTCTTTTTATGATCAAGTCTTGCTTAACTGAATAATAACAAACTTAATAATTCTATTCTATTGTTCATCTAGTATTCGTTTTATATGAATCAACAAATATAATTGTTCGTCAATACTCAACGTATAATCATATTGTTTTTTGATCAGCGTGTACACTTTCTCCACACCTTTATATGCGTATGCATTCTGTTCTACCATAACATCATAAATCTCATGCATACTATCTTTATATGTTTTTCCACTAAAAATTCTTGCTGAAAAGAATTTTAAATGTGTGAGAAATCTCTGATAAGAGACTGAAGTTTCATCAAACTCTATTTTGAAATGAATTCTGATAATCTGCATAATCGCATTTATCAATTCTACAATCTTTCTCACAACCGGTGTGTCACTACTCTCCATCTCTGATGAAACAATATGCATAGCAATAAAAGCCGCCTCATCATTTTCCAGTGAAATTCCTGTTTCTTCCTGTATCCACTTTACAGTTCTTTCTCCCAGTTCATATTCTTTCGGATAGAATTTCTGAATATCCATCTTTATCATATTCTTTAGATGAATACCTTCGGCATGTCTTTCAATCACCGAATTAATATGGTCTGTCAGTGTGATATACAACACTTCATTTATCTTCAGATGGTACTCCGTTTTTGCTGCCTGCACTACTTTTCCTACAATTTCAAGATATCGTTCCGATATCGCCTTAACAATTTCCTGTAATGTGTAATTCTTGTCATGATCTTCCAGGCAATATATCTTATCAATCAGAGTATCGTCTATACACTCACCTTTTTTCTTTTTAAACCCAATCCCGTGACCTGTGATAATCACTTCTCTTTTCTTTTCATCGATTGTCACAACGGAGTTTGTGTTCAAAACTCTAAGAATCTTCAATCTGCGTGCTCCCTCCTATAGAATAAAAAAACTGCTTATAATACCGCTCTCTAAAGTATTATAAACAGTCTTGCTTACCCTCACGTAATAACAAACTTAATATCTGTAACTAGGATAACAGTACGCTCCCTATTTGTCCATACCCTTTTTTATTTTTATTGATTTTACACAGTTTTATCTTTCTGTTTTTATGCATGTTCTCTAAATATTTTCGGTTAATGTTTTCCCACCTACGTTGTCAAAAAATGCACGCATGGAACTGGTCACCATCTGAAACATTAATTTTGCCGCATCTTCCGGAGATTTATCCTCGCCTTCTTCCAGCCATGTTTTCACAAATCCCAGACATCCATTCCAGCAAAATGAGTAAAAATACTTCATCTCAGCAAGCTGCTCAGGCAGCATATCTCCTCGCACATGCCGACTATATTGTTCCAAAAAGTTTTCAATTCGGCTCACAAACGCAATATCCCCGTGAGGCCCCACAAGCGCACAGCCAATTTCCCTGTTTGCTGCCAGCACCCGGAACATATCCTGCATAAAAAAATAAATACTTTTTTCTCCTTCCTCAATCGGATGCTCCTGAATTGCTCTCCCCATCTCTTCTAAAATCTCATCTTCTATCTCTTTGAGCATTCCTGGAATATCAGAATAATGGAGATAAAAGGTTGAACGATTAATATCCACTTTATCAACCAACTCTTTCACCGTAATTTCTCGAATACTCTTCTCCCTCATCAACTGTGCCAGTCCGGCTCTCAACTGGCTTTTTGTCTTTCTGACTCTGCGATCCATTTTCTTCTTTCCTTTCCTTATTTTATATAATTTTATATGTATCCCAACATTTTTTTCATATCTGTCTATAATTCAACATTTCCCTTAACTATTAATGGTTGTAAATCGATTTTTTCATTAATATAATACTTTTTGTTAAAAAAATCAACATGGTATCTATTTACTAGAATATTTTTAGAAAAGAGGCTTGTATTTTATGAAAAAATCATTTCGAATTTTCCGACGCGACTTATCAAGACTTATGCATAATCGGGCCGCAATTCTTGTCACAATAGGCGTCTGCCTGCTGCCATCGCTCTATGCATGGTTCAATATTGCAGCCAATATCGATCCATATGGCAATACATCCGGTATCAAAATCGCAGTCGCCAACAATGACACGCAGGCAACTGATCAAGATATCACAATTAATGCCGGACAGGAAATCTTAGATAATCTGAAAGAAAACAAACAACTCGGCTGGGTGTTTACCTCCGAGAAAAAAGCAGTAGACGGGGTTAAATCAGGCAAATACTATGCTGCCATTGTAATCCCGAAAGATTTCAGCAGTTCTCTGCTTAGTATCTTATCCGGAAATTTAAAAACTCCGGAACTAGACTATTATATCAACGAAAAAGTAAATGCGATCGCACCAAAAATAACAAGTAGTGGTGCCAGCACGATTCAGGAAGAGATAAACAGTACATTTTCCGCTGTGGCATCGGAGTCTGTCTCCTCCATACTTAAAGAATCTGCCGGAAAGCTGTCCAACACACTTGGGACAGTAAATTCCAATGTAATTGCAATGCTCAATAAGACTGAGAACAACCTTGCGTCCTACGAAAAGATTCTTCTGACCTTTTCTTCTGACACTGCCAGTGCGCAGTCTTCCATTGCAAACGCTGCCAAGACTTCAGAATCTTTAAAAAATTCAGCGACATCAGGTGCTTCCGCACTTGAAAACTCTATCTCAATCCTAAAGGACGCCAGAAGTGCAGCTGGAGATTTTTCTTCCGCTCTCTCTAGTTCTGTTTCACAAGGTGAAAATCTCCTTGGACAAGCAAGCAGTTCCATCTCTTCGGGACTTGACAATTTGGAATCCAAAGCTCAATCTGTCAATAACTCTATTGGCAATGCTTTAGATGCCGCAAATTCTGTCACCGAGTTAAACGGAAAGATTTTAGCTGATTTGGAAGAACTCAGCTCTTTCTTACCTGACAAGATTACGGAAAGTATCCAAAAACTTCAAGCACAAAATCAGAGTAATCAGGAATTGGTAAATTCTTTGACTGCCGGAAACAAAGGTATTTCAGATGCTATTTCAACTGCATCTACTTCCCGAAAAGAGATTGCCGGAATTGCTTCTGACAGCATCGACAGTCTTCATACCTTCCGTTCTACACTGGATCAGAATGTACTTCCTCAGCTGAATCAGACCTTAGATCTGTTTTCTTCTGTAACCGGTGAACTGACAGGACTTCTAAATGGTGTTCCTGCCACGGCAGATCAAATGAATGGAATTCTGTCACAACTTGAAAAGAGCCTTAAAAGTACAAACGAAGCACTTGACGGCACAAAAACCGCTCTGCAGAATGTTCAGGGGCACATTGATACCATCCAGACAGATATCAATGCACTGGCAAGTTCTGATGCTTTTCAGACACTGCTCTCATTAGAAGGGGTCGATGACAAGTCTGTTGCTTCCTTCATGTCTTCTCCTGTAGAGATTCAGACAGAACGACTGTATCCGGTAAAAAATTACGGTTCTTCCATGACACCGTTCTACACGAACCTCGCTATTTGGGTAGGCGGAATCGTACTGATTGCCATATTTAAAATGGAAGTAGACAAAGATCACTCCATGCGCAATTATGGTTCTGTTTCTCTTTACTTCGGACGTTGGCTTTTGTATGTAACTGTAGGTGTCGTACAGGGAATTATCGTTACTGCCGGCGACATTTTCCTTCCGGGTGTACAATGTACTAATCCGGCAGCATTAATACTGACGGGAGCAGTCTGCTCTTTCGTATATGTAAATATTATTTATGCTCTTTCCCTTACATTCAAACATATCGGAAAAGCATTGTGTGTCATACTGGTAATTCTGCAGATTCCAGGTTCCTCCGGAACCTATCCAATCGAGATGACCCCTGCCTTCTTCCAAAATCTGCATCCATTGCTCCCATTTACTTATGGTATCACTGCAATGAGAGAATGTATTGCTGGAATGTACGGGAGCACTTATATACATAATCTGCTCATTTTACTACTGTATGTGCCAATCTCCCTTTTGATCGGACTTGGTATCAGACCTCTTTTATCTGGGCTCAACCGACTGTTTGATCAGAAATTAGCCGAGACGGAATTGATGATCGGCGAAACGCCAACTGAAGTGGTAGGAAAAAAGCTACAGCTTTCTATGCTTCTTTCTGCTTCGTTGTCACAAGAAGAATTGCAGATACAAACCGCTTCCAAAGCACAGGCATTTGAAAAGAACTATCAGAAAATGATAAAAATTGGGTTCCTTGCTATTTTGATTGTTCCTCTGATTTTCCTGATTTTGATGTTCAGTCTGGAATCCAAACTCGTATTCCTTGTTCTTTGGATTCTATCCATCATTTTGATTGCAACATGGCTTATTATAGTGGAATATTTCCACAGCGCATTTGCCAATCAACAGAAACTCGCAGGTATGTCTTTCAATGAAATGCTGGAATCATTCCGCAAAAAGGAGGAGGAGTAAGACCATGAAGAATATATTTCAGATTTTTTATCACGACATCAAGAAAATCCGTAAAAACGTCATTGCGTTGATTGTTATTCTCGGAATTACCATTGTTCCTTCCCTCTATGCGTGGTTCAACATTGCTGCAAGCTGGGATCCATATGGAAATACAGGAGACTTGAAAGTTGCTATAGCCAGCCAGGATAAAGGGTACGACGGTGAACTGATTCCGGTCAAACTAAACTTAGGTGATCAGATTCTATCTGAATTGCACGAAAACACACAACTCAATTGGGTCTTCACAAATGCAAAGGATGCTAAAAAAGGAGTCAAGTCAGGACGTTACTATGCAGCATTAGTGATTCCAAAAGATTTTAGCCAGGACATGATGAGTCTTTTTTCTCCTGATGTCACACATCCTAAGATCACTTACTATATCAACGAAAAAGAAAATGCAATTGCTCCAAAGATAACAGACAAGGGGGCAACTGCTGTACAACAACAGGTAAACAGTACCTTTACAGAGACTATTTCTAAGACTGCCTTAGAAGCATTCCAGTATGTTGCTGATATCTCTAAGCAATCCGGAGACAAAACATTAACAGATAACCTTGCGACATCGCTTGCAAATATCTCACAGGATTTGTCCTCTGCCGCCGGCACTGTACAAGCATTTTCAGATATGTCAGACGCCGCTTCCCTTATGCTCGATACAACTTCTGAGTTTCTCGAACAATCCGGAAACGGAACACAGGACAGCCTGAATGCGCTGAACGATGCAGGAGATGGCATCAGTTCTCTCACTTCCGCAATTACCGGAACTACCACCGCTGTCAATCAGGCATTGGCAGACAACAAAAAGTTTTATACAGCTGTCTCAGACGCTTTAGACTCTGCTCTTAGTTCTTTTTCTTCTGACAGTGACGCAGCTGCATCAGCACTTTCCTCTGTCGGAGACCGGGTGCAAAAGCTTATAGACGGCTATACTTCCCTGTCCGATTCATTGACTGCACTCAAAGAGTCTTATCCTATTCTGACTCCTTCTGTAGATGCAATCAATCGGCGTATTGCTGAAGCAATCGAACATCAGACATCTATCAAAAATGAACTAGATTCTGCACAATCGCAAATCACCGGCACTACCCAAGATGCCACCGCTTTAAAAGCAGATGTCGATCGTCTGATTGCCGACAGCGTTCAATCGATTACAGATGTCAAAAATAGTTTTGAAACAAATGTAAAAGATGAACTTGACAACTTAGCAAACAATGTTGATAATACCGGATCTTCTGTCTCAACATTATTACAGCAGCTGAATAACAGTGTATCCAACATCTCCAAAGCATCTGATAAATCAGCTTCAAATTTATCAGAAGTACACAGCACACTAAATGAATCAGCCTCATTACTTTCGGATCTTTCCGAAAAGCTAAGTTCTGCTTCTCAGATTATGACATTCTCCGGAAGCGACGGCATGGCTATTCTGACCTCTCTGCTGTCAGAAGGTTCCGAAAGCGTCTCTGCTTTCCTTGCCTCTCCTGTCAGTCTGTCAGAGCATGCTATTTACCCAATCAGCAACTACGGTTCTTCCATGGCACCGTTTTACTCAACACTTGCAATTTGGGTCGGAGGCATTGTATTAGTTGCCATGTTAAAAGTAACCGTAGCGGAAAGTACCGTTTCCAAGCTCAGAAATCCGAAAGCTCACCAGTTGTATATCGGACGTAGTATCCTTTTACTGGGTGTCGGACTTTTACAGAGCGGACTCATTTGTCTTGGAGATTTGTTCTATTTGCAAATTCAATGTGAACACCCATTTTTATTTCTCCTTGCCGGATGGTTCACAAGTATTGTCTATGTGAGCATCATCTATGCTTTGACTGTTTCATTCGGAGATATCGGAAAAGCAATCTGTGTTGTTCTGCTTGTTATGCAAGTTGCAGGAAGTGGTGGAACCTTCCCAATTGAAGTTGCACCGGAATTTTTCCAAAAAGTATATCCGCTGCTTCCATTTACTCACAGCATGAACGCCATGCGCGAATGTATCGCCGGATTCTACGGAAACACTTATTGGAAAGAACTTGGTACACTTGCTCTCTTCCTGATACCGGCATTACTTCTTGGACTTGTACTTCGTAAGCCAGTTATCCGACTTAATGACGCTTTTACAGAGAAATTAGAGAGCACACATCTCATCTAATATATCAGCAGCGGGAATCACAAAAACTAGTGGTTTCCGTTGCTTTTTACATGTTGTATCATCCCTGCGACCTCCTCATTCGCATTATTTACAGTCAACACAATATCCGGATGACGATTCTGAAACACTCTAAATATCTCATCGGCAAATCCTTGTCCCATAAAATCAATTTCCGAAAAATCAAAAATCACTTCTTTAAATTCTTCCAAGCGACTCAGAATTCTCCTCGCCTGCGATCTTGCAACCGGTTCGCCCTGACGACAAAATTCTTTCATTGGAATCAGAGTCTTTACAACCCCTTCCCCAAGAGGCGCAAACATATCAAACACTTCTCGTGCCGTCCTCTTCGTATCATTTTCCAATTTCATCTGCACCATCGTTCCAATACGATTCAATTTTGTATAATAAGCAATCAAATGACTTCTTACAAATTTTGCTTCATCATCACACCGATTACTATACATCACATCTTCTGACCACAAGGCAAATTGCGCAAGCATCTTGGAAGTAAAAAAGATGCCCTCTCCGGAATGACTCTCTGGACTCGTTGTGAATTTTCCTTTATACAATTCCATCCTTGCCTGTGCCGTGTCCATCTTGATATGAAGCTGCTGATCGGCATATTGTCGAATACTGTTAAAAATTCCAATCCCGTCATCTGCAATGGAAATTTCTGTATACAGTACATCTTTCTTCACCTTACAACAGATTCTTTTTGCCTTCGCATGTTCAATTGCATTATTCATCATCTCTGTAAACGCATAATACCAAATCTTTCTAGAATTCTCGGAAAGATCATTTAAAATCGGGAATACTTTGTCAAAGTAAAATGTATCTTCTTCCAAGTCTTCAACATTGTCCACCTCCCACTCTTCTTCCACAGTAATCAAGCAATATCCACATTCTTTATCCGCATTCGGAACGATGATTTTTTGTTCCACACACTCTTTCAGATATCTTTTTACAGTCGTAATAGAGACCTCAAAGTTTTCCATCGTTTTCTGGGCATATGCGCCATCATCCTGACGAATCTTCTCTAACATATACTTTTTAATCCATTCTCTTTTTTCTTCTGTAAATGACATTTTCTCACCTTCATTCAAACTTTATTTTTATATATACAAACTATATCATCTTTATTTTTGAATTTCAATACAATAAAATATAATTTTAAATTTGTTTATTGTTTCCAATATCCTGTTATAATATTTTCTAACGCAACAAAAAATTCTCCTGTGATTTCATTTCCTCACAGGAGAATTCCCCAACTTTTTATTATTTTTCATCTTTTTTATATGCCTGTATATAGACAAAATTATCATTTTCTCTTTCCATAGCATAATCCACATTCAATATCGCATCGATCAGATCTTGTCCACCTGATTCCACTGCGGTCACCTCCATCTCAAGTGCCCGCCTTGCGTCTTCCACTGTCAGATCGTCCAAAAATACCTGTTCACCGCTTCTTAGCATGTTGCCTGGAATCAGAAGCGTATCACCAAGTTTCACGCCACTTTCCTTCTTTTCCTTCAGTTGACCGATCAGATCCTGACCGGTAATCAGTCCTGACACGGTAATCGTCTCACCAAAGAAATCATTGCGAATCGCATATACATGAACGGTAAGTCCCGGAAATTCTTCCATCAATGTCTCAGCAAACTTACTGATTGTCTGGTAGGTCAGTTTACCTGTGGCAATTGTAACCGTTCTTGAAAATGATTTCTTCATCTGTTCATATTCCTGACTTCTTCGAAGCTGCTCTAATGCCTCCTGAAATTCATTGATCAAAAGACGCATCATTCCGACACCATTCTCCAGCTGAATATATCCGTCATAGCGTTCTTCTTCCGGGAATTCCCGTCCCGCCAGAATATACCATTCATCACTGGCATGAATAAAATGAAGACCAAATTCCTCATAATATTTCTTTTGGCGGCTCTCGATCATATCGATCACCTGCCCTGCTTCTTCTTTCGTAAATAACTCAAGCGGATACAGGCCTTCTCGGTACTTTGTAATTCCTGCCGGCACCGCAGACACACTTCTCATAAACGGAAGAAATTTTGAGAGATCGTCGATCGTCCGCTCCAGCTCTTTCCCGTCATTGACATTCTTACATACAACAACCTGACCATTCATCTCGATATGGTTTTCATATAGGATATCTAAAAATTTCAGTTTCTCTCCCGCAAAACGATTATGCAGCATCTTACATCGCAATTCCGGATTAGTAGTCTGCACGGATATATTGATCGGCGCCAAATGCATCTGTATGATACGTTCAATATCCGGCAGCTTCATATTTGTCAACGTGATATAGTTTCCCTGCAAAAAGGACAGTCTGGAGTCGTCATCCTTAAAATAAAGTGTCTCGCGCATTCCCGGCGGCATCTGATCAATAAAGCAGAAAATACACTTGTTGCTGCAGGTACGGTATTCACTCATAAGCCCATTCTCGAATTCAATTCCAAGATCTTCATCATAATCTTTGTCAATCTCCAGAAGCCATTCTTCCCCATCCTGTTTTTCGACCAACACTTCAATATATTCATTTTTTATCAAATATCTGTAGTCAAAGACATCCTGTATCGCCTGATCGTTGATTGCAAGGAGCACATCCCCGGCCTCAATCTCCAACTCCTCTGCGATTGAATCCGGATACACCTCTTTAATAACATGTCTTTGTTCTTTCTCTTTCTTATTCAAAACATACCTCTCATCATTCAATTTATTATTTTGCACTTTACATTCCTTTATTATACTTGTTTTCTTAATTGACTTCCACCGGTTATCGCACAAAAATAAAAAAAAGTTGTTCATCTGCTCATAAGACAAACAACTTATCATCTAAAAATTAAAACATTTTAATATATGCGTCACGCTCTGCTCCTACAGAAACATATTTTACCGGGCACTCAATCACTTTTTCAATGTATTGGATATACTCAAGCGCCTCTTTTGGCAAATCTTCTTTTGTGCGGCAGCCACTGATATCGCACTTAAAGCCTTTCATATATTCATATACAGGCTTTGCTGCATTCAATGAATCAATGTCAGAAGGGAATGTATGAATCACTTCTCCGTTCAACTCATAAGCCGTACAAACCGGAATCTCATCCATATAAGAAAGCACATCTAACTTTGTCAATGCAACATATGTGCATCCCTGCATCTTCGCACCATAACGGGAAGCAACCACATCAAATCCACCGACTCTTCTTGGTCTTCCTGTTGCTGCACCATACTCACCGCCTGCCATACGAAGAGCCTCTGCTTCTTCTCCAAACATCTCACATGTAAATGGTCCTTCACCTACACAACTTGAGTACGCTTTCATAATACCAATGCTCTCATCTAATTTTGCAAATGGTGCGCCTGCTCCAATCGGTGCATATGCTGCCAATGTTGTGGACGCTGATGTATATGGATAAATACCAAAATCAATATCACGAAGCGCTCCGAGCTGTGCTTCAAAAATAATTGATTTTCCATCATTCATTGCATCTGAAAGATACTCTGTTGTGTTGCATACAAATGATGCAAAAAATGTACCGTATTTTTCAAGCCATGCAAACATCTCGTCCACCTGAACCGGCGCATTTTTATATCCGCCTTCCACAGTCAGATTCTTCCATTCAAGCACATCTGCAAGTCTTTTCTTCAATGTATCCATGTGAAGCAGATCACCCATGCGGAACGCTTTTTTCATATATTTGTCCGCATATACGGGCGAGATTCCACGACGTGTAGAACCAAACTTTTTATCTGCCAGACGATCTTCCTCCAGACAGTCTAAAAGCTTGTGATATGGCATACAAATCGTTGCTCTGTCACTGATTTTTAAATTCTTTGGAGTTACAGAAACACCTGCTTCCTCCAGTTTTTGTACCTCTCCGTATAAATGTTCCAGATCTATTACCACTCCTGGTCCTAAAATATTCACCGTATCCTCACGGCAAATCCCTGACGGCATCAGGTTCATAATAAATTTTCCTTTTTCGTTGATCACTGTATGACCCGCATTGTTTCCGCCTTGATAACGAACAACTACGTCATAATCCTCGCTCAGAAGGTCTACCATTCTTCCCTTTCCTTCATCGCCCCAGTTCGTACCTACAATCGCTGTTAACATATTTCAAACTCCTTTCAGACATTAATATCCGCTGTAACACTTGGTTCATCCTTAGACTGTTCCAGCACTGGTGCCACAATCTCTTTTAAAAATTTGTCGCATTGATGTGCAGCCATTCCGGTAAATGTCTCCGGCTGCATCAACATCTCAATCTCTTCATCAGAAAGCGCAAATGTGTCGTCGGCTTTGATTCTGTCCAACAAATCATTCTTCTTTCCATACAATTTCACTTGTTCTGCCGCCTTCACAGAATGCTGGCGAATTGCCTCATGCAGAACCTGTCTGTCTCCGTTTTTATTCTTCACGCAATACATCATAATATTCTCCGTCGCCATAAACGGAAGTTCCTCTTCCAAATGCTGTCTGATCACAGCCGGATATACTTTCATACCACGCACTACATTGATGTACAAATTCAAAATTGCATCTACCGCAAGAAATGCTTCCGGTACAGATAAACGTTTGTTAGCCGAGTCATCCAATGTTCTCTCGAACCACTGTGCAGATGCTGTCACTGCGGTATTCTGCAGGTCACAGATCACATAGCGTGCCAAAGAAGCCATTCTCTCACTTCTCATTGGATTTCTCTTATATGCCATCGCAGAAGAACCAATCTGCTTCTCCTCAAACGGTTCATCCACCTCTTTTAAATGGCTCAAAAGTCTGATGTCACTTGAAAACTTAGATACACTTTGGGCAATTCCTGAAAGCACCTGTAAGACAGCAAAATCTACTTTACGTGTATACGTTTGTCCACTTACACTCTGGCATTTTGAAAATCCTATCTTTTCTGCAATCTTCTGTTCTAATAATTCTACTTTTTTCTCATCTCCGTCAAAAAGCTCTAAAAAGCTTGCTCCGGTTCCTGTTGTTCCTTTGCATCCAAGCAGTCTCATACTATCTAATTGAAAGTCCAACTGCTCCAGATCAAACAACAGGTCATTCAGCCAAAGGCACGCTCTCTTTCCGACTGTTGTAGGCTGTGCTGCCTGAAAATGTGTATATGCAAGTGTTGGCAGTGATTTGTATTGTTCCGCGAACTTGCTGAGTGCGTCTATCGCATTGACTAAAAGCACGCGCACTCTCTTTAATGCTGTATGCATTAAAATAATGTCTGTATTATCTCCAACATAGCAGGAAGTTGCTCCGAGATGGATAATTCCAGCCGCATTCGGACATGCATCTCCATACGCATGCACATGCGCCATCACATCATGGCGAAGTTCTAATTCGTACTTTTTCGCAGCTTCATAATCAATATTATGAATCTGTGACTTCATTTCCTCAATCTGTTCTTCTGTGATCGGCAACCCTAATTCTTTTTCGCTCTCTGCGAGTGCTACCCATAATTTTCTCCACATAGAAAACTTCTGGTCTGCCGAAAAAATATTTTGCATCTCATAACTTGCATATCTGCCACATAGTGGCGACTGGTAAATATCTGTTCTCATATTTCCTCCTACTTTGACCTGTCAAATAAAATAGAATAAGACAAAGATACCATGAAAACATCTGTTACACCCTGTTTTCAAGACCCCTTTGTCCTTACGTCAAACATGATATACCTATGAGAAAGTATTGTCAAGTTTTTTGTTCGCATACATTCCTTATTTAAAGCAGATAAGCCGTTTTCTGTTTCATTTTAATAATTTTCAGCCCGAACTTCAAAATAGCTCTGAGGATGAGCACATGTTGGACAAACTTCCGGTGCTTTTGTTCCCACTACAAGATGACCACAGTTTCTGCACTCCCATACTTTCACTTCACTTTTTTCAAACACAGCTGCCGTCTCGACATTCTTCAATAATGCTCTATACCGTTCCTCATGATGCTTCTCAATCTCGGCTACAAGGCGAAATTTTGCTGCCAGTTCCGGAAATCCTTCCTCTTCTGCTGTCTTCGCAAATCCCTCATACATATCTGTCCACTCGTAATTTTCACCTTCTGCGGCTGCTTTCAGATTATCTGCCGTATTTCCGATTCCGTTTAATTCTTTAAACCACATCTTCGCATGCTCTTTTTCATTATCCGCCGTCTTTTGGAATAATGCAGCAATCTGCTCATAACCTTCTTTTTTTGCTACGGAAGCGAAATAAGTGTATTTATTTCTCGCCTCCGACTCTCCTGAAAAAGCACTTCTTAAATTTTTTTCTGTCTCTGTTCCCACATACTTATTGTTCATAAAAATCATCTCCTTACTTTTTAACATATTTATCACTTGGAAAACAGCTTATCTTGCTTCTATTTTAGCACAGTTTTTTCGTGCTGTACCCACTTTTATCAAAATATTTATAAATCTCTTCACCGCCTCATCCGAACTACTTATTCCCTGCTCCGCTATACTCACAATCTTCTAAGCGTTCATCAGGCAAATAACAGGTACGTCTCTCTTTGTCCACTAGCTGTTTTACAAAATCTGTATTTGGATTACGCAAAAGGTCGTCCGGCTTTGCATACTGCTGCACCTGACCTTTACCCATAACAAGCACCTTTGTGCCAAGTTTCAGCGCCTCCGAAATATCGTGAGTGACAAACAAAACGGTGATCCCCGTTTTTTTATGGATTTGTTTCAGCTCAATCTGCAACTGTCCACGAGTAATTTCATCAACCGCACCGAAAGGCTCGTCCATCAGCAGAATCTCAGGAGATGCCGCCAGTGCTCTTGCTATTCCAACCCTCTGCTGCTGTCCTCCCGATAACTCAGCCGGATAGCGCTCTTTCAACTCTTCGTCAAGACCAACCAGTTTCATCCATTTGGAAACTGCAAGCTTGGTCTTTTCCTTATTTTTCTTGTTGATGAGATTCTGAACATAAGAAATATTCTGTTCTACTGTCATATGCGGGAACAAAACGCTCCCCTGAATTACATATCCGATATTGGGCCGCAGTTCTGTCAAGTTTTTATCCAGAATATTGCTTCCGTCTACAAAAATATCACCACTTGTCGGCTCGATAAGACCATTTATCATTTTTAAAACCGTTGTTTTTCCGCATCCGGAAGAACCGATGATCGTAACAAATTCACCCTTTGCAACAGAAAAGTTGAATCTTTCCAAAACAACTTTGTTCCCATATACTTTTTTGATATTTTTAAATTCAATTGCTGTGTTCATTTCTTGTCACCTCATTTCAAAAGATTTGCATTTCGCAAAAACGTTTCGGCTACTTCTCTTGGCTCTTTTCCCTCGCTCTCGACAGCGTAATTCATTTGTGCCATATCTTTATCTGAAATAACCCCTGTAAGCTTGTTAAATATTTCCGCCAATTCAGGATGTTCTTCTAAAACTTCAGAACGAATCACATTTCCGCACAGATAGGACGGATAAAAATTTTTATCATCCTCTAAAACAGTAACATCTGAAACGCTTAGCTGTCCGTCTGTCGTAAAAATGACCATTACATCAATTTTTCCTTCATTGATTGCCTGATATTTCAATCCAATATCCATGTCCATGGTCTTTTTGAATGTGAAACCATAAGCGTCACAAAGAGCATCATATCCATCTTCCCGCTCAAAGAAATCATATTCTGCTCCGAATACAAGCTGTCTTTTTTCAAAACCATATTCCAAGCTGTCCCTGTATATTCTGGATAAATATCAAATTCACCGCTTTCCATTGCAGGCTTAATATTCGACGTGCCTCCGCCGACACCTTGTGTTAATTCCACATTTAAATCTGTATCCTGTTCGATCAGAATGTCCAACATTTCCCCCAACACATATTGTTCTGTCATCGGCTTTGTCGCGATATGTATTGTATCCTGTCTATTAACAGGAAATAATGTGCCAATCGCCATGCACAGGCAAAGTAAACATACGACAATTGCTATTATACGATTTGTCTTTTTCGCTTTTATGCTGCGTCTGCTGATTCGTTTTTCAAAAAAAACAAGCAGAAAATCCATGATCAATGCAAGCAGAGCAATGAGTAAGCTGCCAACCATAGTCATTGCAGCGTTGTTTGTCGTGATACCTCTGTAAATCGCAACACCCAAACCTCCTGCACCTATGAACGAAGCTATACCTGCAAGGGCGATTGTCATTGTAACCATATTGCGAATTCCGGACAAAACAACCGGCATCGCAAGCGGCAGTTTTATCTTGAAAAGAATCTGCATTCTTGTGCTTCCCATACCTTTTGCCGCCTCTAAAATAGCAAGGTCAACATTTGCTATTCCGGTGTGGGTATTTCTTACCATTGGCAAAAGAGCGTAAACCGTCAGTGCAATAACAGCAGTCGCATTTCCAACACCCGAAAAAGGAATTAAAAAGCCAAGCATAGAAATAGATGGGATTGTATATAAAAAATTTATTATTCCCAAAGTCCGTTTTGCTGTCTTTTGAAATTCACTGATCAGGATTCCGACTATGCCACCGAATAAAACAGCTATCACAATAGGAACCAGAGAAATCTCTAAATGCTCCCATAATAGATTCAAAAAGAAAGCCTTTTTTTCTATAAAGACCAACCACATACTCTGTAATACACTTTTGCGGACAAATATCTTCGCACTTTCCACATTGAATACATGCATCTGTAATAAGAAACCCGTTTTCTTTTGTCTTTGCACTTCCGAGCATAAAACCTTCTCTGACAATCGGCTCTTTTCCCAAGTCAAAAAACTCAACAGAACCATTCTCAATGCAGAACGCTTCGAGTACATATCTGCTCTCATTAGGATAAACGGTGTTCATGGACGGATTTTCCTCAAAAATCCTGTCAATCCACTTTCTGTGTTCTTCCAATTTTTCAGCCTTACCGTCTAACCGGATCATTTGAAAATTTTGATTCATTCCAGTAATGGCAACCTGACTGTTTTTGATAATCTGGCTGTAAAAATCTTTTCCTCTTGCGGTGCAAAAGTACAGTTTCTCATTTTCAACCAGCATCACATCAATAATACGAATTTGAGGAAGTCCCTTTTCATCAACTGTGGCAAACGCAACATCCTTTACTTCACGTAATATTTCCAAACATCTCTGAACATTCATATCCATTCCTCCAAGTAATTGTTGTAATATTTTTTGTTACAACAAATCTACCACATTTCCGTTGTATTGTCAATAGTTACAACCATTTCGTCATTATATTTTACACCTCAGACATTCGTCCAAAAACTTCATTCTAAAACGAGCAGCAGTCAATCTTACAGATTAACTGCTGCTCGCTTAATAATTTTTCTTTTACGCCAGTACTTTTCCTTCCGGAAACACACTTCTAAATATTTTTCTAGTAACAGGTCCTGCTATGAGCAATTGAAATGGCAGTGCCATAATCAAATTTTTCGGAATATTTGTCAGCCAGATGACTGGAAGGTTACTCCATATCCCCGTTCTTATGCAGGCTTCCAGACCTCCGAATAACGACATGACAATTACCATTGGAATGACCATACAACAGGATACCGAAAGTACCTTCTTAATCGTGCTGCTTTCCGGTCCCACTAAAAAACGAAACGCAAACTTCTTTGCCGGTGTCGATACGATAAACCAGTCAAATATCATCGCATAGATATAAGCAATCGGAAATCCCAACCATCCTTCCCGAACCGTGTCTAATCCCAGACTTCCATTGTGAATTGCTACATTATACATACTCATCCAAAGCACCATCAAGAAACACATCATCACGGTATAAATAAGACTTTCTCTTTTGTTCTGCGGCATTATTCTTCTCCTTTTTCATGTTCTTTTTGCAACGATATTATTATATCGTGTACTTTTTTGCTTCGTAAGCGTTTTTTTTGCTCAATGACATTTTCGTTATTTTGTCATATGAAAGCAGAAAAATAGAATTTGCCATATTGTAATATCGACCAAATAAGTGCCCTTTGACTTGTTTCAAATGTTTTATTCTTCTCTATAATTCCGATATCCTGTTCCATATCGTTCCATACTCTCCAGATGATCTGTATGTAACAGCATGTGCGCCTTATGTTCATTCGGCTCACCAAAATATTCTTCATAGAGGCGCTTGATATCCGGATTGTCATGTGAATAACGGATTTTCGCATCTGCATCTAACTGATAAAGCCTCTTGCCTCTTTCAAAAGCCCGCTCCTCTCCGTCGTGAATCGGCTGTCCGCCGCCCCCTACACATCCGCCCGGACATGCCATCACTTCTACAAAATCATAGTGTACTTCGCCTCTCTCGATTTTCTTCATCAGCGCCCTTGTATTTCCAAGTCCGCTTACCACCGCTGTCCGCACGGTAATATCATCAATCTGAAATTCTGCTTCCTGCACGCCGTGGTTTGCATTGAAGCCTTCCGCTCGCACTGCCTGAAATGCATCAGCCGCTGCATTCTCACCTTTAAGGAAAAAATATGCACTGCGGAGCGCCGCTTCCATTACACCGCCAGTCGTTCCAAAGATCACACCGGCTCCTGTTCCCTCCTGCATTGGACGATCACTTTCTCGATTTTTCAATGTCTCTGGACTAATATGCGCTGCTCGAATCATTTTCACAAATTCTCTTGTCGTAAGTACCACATCAATATCTTTACCTGCATATTCTCCGTGGAACAACTCCATCTCCTGCTCTCCTTTTTTTGCCAGACACGGCATGATTGAGACTGTGAAAATCTGCTCCGAACTTACGCCCAGTTTTTGCGCAAAATACGTCTTCATAACTGTACCAAACATCTGCTGCGGTGACTTTGCAGAAGAAAGATATTTGACCATATGAGGGAACTGGGATTTTGCAAATCGAACCCATCCAGGACAACACGAAGTGAACATTGGACGATCCTTTAATTCTCCTGAAGTAAATCTCTGAATAAACTCCGTTGCTTCCTCCATAATCGTAAGATCCGCTGAGAAGCAGGTATCAAACACATAATCAGCTCCCATTTTCTTGAGTGCATCCAGGATCATGCCCACTGTCGCCTCATTTGGCTGCAGCCCAAATTCTTCTCCCCATGCGGTACGCACTGCCGGAGCCACCTGTGTCACTACAATCTTATTTGGATCTGAAAGAGCTTCCCACACTTTCTCCGTGTCATTTCTCTCTCGAAGAGCTCCCACCGGACAATGCGTAACACACTGACCACAGAGCGAACAGGCTGACTCTTCAATCGTCTTATGTCCAGACACATTTACCGTTGTTCTGGAGCCTGTTCCTTCCACATCCCAGATATGCAATGACTGTACCTTATCACAAACCTGAATACAACGCATGCATTTGATACATTTGGAAGAATCCCGAATCAATGGAAACTCTTTGTTCCACATCTGTTTCTCTAATTGCATCCTGTATGGGATTTCAAGAATGTTCAAATCATTCGCAACAGTCTGCAGCATACAGTTTCCACTTCTCGGGCAAGTAACACACTCACAATTATGCTGTGAAAGAATCAATTCTACATTCGTTTTTCTATGCCTTCTCACCTTCGGACTGTTTGTGTAGATGACCATCCCCTCTTTTGCCACATTATTACACGAGGTAATCAGTCTTTCTTTTCCTTCCAACTCCACCACACAGACGCGACAGGCTGCAATCTCATTGATTCCTTTCAGATAACATAGATGTGGAATCGGAATCCCATTCTGGGCAGCTGCCTCCATGATCGTGCTATTCTCTTTTACAGTAATCTGCTTTCCGTCTATTGTAAGATTTACCATATTTTTTCTCTGCCTCCTTTAAAGATTCCATATCCGAAATGGTCACATCGCAGACAGCGACCGGCTTCCTGCTTTGCCTCTTTTTCTGTCATGCAATTCTCACAGCCTTCCCAGTCTTTCACACGCTCGCTTGCCTCACGCTCTGTCAAATTCACTCTGCCACAAGGAGTTCTGTCATCTAAATGCGCTTCCGGAATCTCCACATCACAGGAAATCTCATGACGATATCCCAAATACTCATCAATATTGGCAGCCGCCACTTTCGCCGCCGCAATCGCTTTGATAACAGAAGCTGGTCCGCTTGCACAGTCTCCACCCGCAAATACTCCCGGCAGATTTTCTATAGAACCATTACTCTTTGTGACGATTTTCCCGCGGCTTACCGGAATTCCGGCCTCCTCAAAATGTTTCGTCTCTATATTTTGACCTACTGCAACAACTAAAACATCACAAGGAATGTACACATCTTCCTCACCGGTCGGTTTGATACTTGCGCGACCATTGTTAATTGCGCTGATCATCTGCGGTGTCACATAGATCCCCTTGATGTGATGATTTTCATCCACATCTAAAGAAGCCGGTGCCTTTAATGTCTGCATCTCAATGCCCTCTGCCACTGCACCCTCAATCTCTATCGGAAGCGCTGTCATATCGGCAGCCCTTCTTCTATATACGGCACTGACTTTCTTCGCACCAAGACGTTTTGCTGTACGAACAACATCCATTGTAACATTACCGCCTCCGATTACCGCAACTTCTTTCCCTGTCAGATCCATGATGATATTCTGACCTACATTTCTTAAAAACTGCACTGCCGAAAAAATCCCTTCTGCATCCTCGCCTTCCAAGCCCAGTTTTTTATCCGTACTTGCTCCAATGGTAATTAACACTGCATCGTACTCTTTCTGAAGCTGCTGAATCGTAATATCTGTTCCGATCTTCAAACCGTATTTTACCTCAACACCTGTTTTTAAAATAGCATTCACATCTTCTTCAAGGCGTTCTTTTGGCAGACGATAGTTCGGGATTCCGTAGCGAAGCATTCCTCCAAGCTTCGGAAGCATCTCATAGACGGTTGTCTGATGTCCCATAAGCTGCAGATAATATGCCGCACTTAATCCTCCCGGGCCTCCGCCGAGCACTGCAATACGCTTTCCGGTGGACGGTGCACAAGCCGGTGGTTCCACCTCACCTGCAAAATCCGCCGCCACTCTTTTCAAACCACGGATGTTAATGGCATCATCCATCATATTTCTACGGCATCTCGCCTCGCATGGATGCTCACAGATAAACCCACACGTAGTCGGAAACGGATTGTCTTTACGAATCAGACGAACTGCATCCTTATATCTCCCCTCTCCGACAAGCGCTACATATCCCGGAACATCCACATGTGCCGGACATAACGATACACACGGCACCGGCTGGCTGTATGTACAGGTACAACGCCCATTTTTTATATGCTCCACATAGTCATCACGATAACCGATCAATCCTTTATATACTGTGTGAGCCGCCTCATAGCCGATGGCGCAGTCCGCCGACTCCATAATAGAAAGCGCTGTCTGCTCCATAATATCCAGTGTCTCCATCGTCGCATTTCCATCCAGCACATCCTTGATGAAACCATTCAATTGTCCAAGACCGATTCGACATGGCACACATTTTCCACAGGTCTGTGCATGACATAGTTCCAAAAATGCACGCGCCATATCAACCGGACATAATCCTGGCGGGCTCGATTCAATTCTGCGTTCCAAATCCTTATAGAGCTCTTCCATAATAATATCAGCTCTTGTAGGCGACGCAAGCTCTAATCTACTCATTGCTTTTACCATCCCTTCTTTTGTTTTACAAATACGCTCACTGTAGTGTAGTAACGTAATAGTAGCTATTATAGCATCAAGCGAGAGGCTTGTAATTATTTTTGCTAAAAGTAGTTTATTTAACAAAATGGTTAGATTTTTAACAGAGCGTCACTCTCTAAAAAGCGAAAACTGTCCATCCTTGAGAGACTTTATTTTTCTGTCCGTAATCTTATCATACTGTGTAAGCGTTCCGCATAACAGCGGTGAACTTTTATCATATTGTCTCGCATTCTCTTTTACCTTTGTTTCATGGAAATTTGCATAGCAATATTTACAACCATTGAAACACGTATTGTATGTTCCCACTTCAACACTCTCCAAACAACCACAAGACTCTCTCTGATATTTATCTTTCTGTCCGCTCAGCTCACATCCTAAAAGCTTTTCAATCAACCTTTTATCAATACAATGCCCTTTTGAAATTCCAAACTCCTGAAGATTGATTTTCTCAGCACATGTCTCAATATCCAACGAATATCTTAAAGCAATCTCTGCCATTTTTTCAGCAAGAGTTCTCGTCTTCTGAGCCGTCATCTGCTGAATTGCAAGAGTTCTTGTATTTCGCATCGTTTTTTTGTAGAAATCTATAAAACTAATCACAACTTTATCCGTATATCCAGCAAGACTCGCCGCAATCTCCTCAAATGCTTTTATATGATACTCTACCGTATATCTGTCACTTAGAAATATCGGATCATATCTCCATATCACCCTCTCTTTTCCAATTTGCTCAGATAACCTTTGAAATGTGGGAATCAGTGCTTCCCTCTTGTGCGGAAGATTTGGTTCCACATCTCTTCCGTACCCAGTCAGTGTAAATTGAAAATAATACATGTAAGGTTTTAGTTCTTCTAGTTTTCCTAACATATTGATTGGATTTTTTGTCCAAAATACAATGCAATCTATCACGTCCGGTGATAGATTGATTTTACTTACCTGATGTGCATTCATCGGGTTACGCACATATAAAAAGCCCTCTCTTATTCTATTTATAAACCATTCCGAATAATAATTCGGAATATCTGTTCTTCTGCTTGCACTTAATATCATGGTGATTCCTCATTTTTTCACGTTTTGCAGTTTCTATTCATCAGTCACAGCACCTTACAATCCGTTCTCCGCATTTAGCACAGAAGCCTTCACTAGGTCTGTTGTTCCACCATATCGTCCCGATTTCTCATCCAATTTTGAATAACTGCCGTTGGGTCATCGCTCTTATACCGGGCAATATCCGTCAATGAAATAAATTCATTTTCAAAAGGCATCTCTCCACAACTCCCAGCACACTTCAATATAAAATTTGATGTTTCTCGGATATACATATAAATATCTTCTGCACACTTTCTTGTATAATCCCAATATTTTCTCATCACACGCAAAATCCAGTAAATAATCAAGCAAATGTGATAATTCAGCCTCTGACACGGTTCTACTACACACGTCTTCAACCAACGGCAAAGGTCAACGGCTATTTTGCGACCTAACTGATGGCACAACTTCCATACACTCGACCTTATTATGCCTGAAAATCCAGCATTGAAAGAAGCAATCCTGCTACTTCTTCGCATTCTCTTCCAATTCCAGCATGTACTTATCAAAGTCAGACATAAACAATCTGTCCTGAATGACACGATATTTTTCAAATTCGGTCTCAGCTTTTGCCTTGGCAATCTCTGCAGTGATTTTGCCTGCATCCTGAAGAACCTCTCTGTCATCAGCCATCAGGAATAGATCCAGTCGCTTTGCCCAATCCTCCATTGTCATCGGAATGTGACGTTCTGCACGATCCTCTGCCAAATCCAGATATGCTGAAACAATACGCTCTAACGAACGCATTTCCTGCTCTGAAAGATAATTCTTTGCAACACTCACATCACTTTTTACGATCTTACCTTCCGGTGCTGCTGCCCATGTGGTCAGTCCCATATGTGGCTTACCTGCATCTGCCCGCTCATAAATCAACTCTGCTGCCGTATGACCATGCACTGCATAATGCATCTTGTTCTGCACCTTTGTAAAAAACTGCTTTGTTGTTTTCGCAGTTCTGTCATAATCGAGAGCTGTGGCATAGATATCCGTTATCTTCTGATAAAACCTACGCTCAGAAATCCGGATTTCTCGAATCTGCTCAAGCAAACGGTCAAAGTACTCTGTCGTAAGCACAGATCCACCATTTTTCAGGCGTTCATCATCCATAACCCAGCCTTTGATGGTGTAGTCCTTCACAATTCCATTGGCCCATTTACGAAACTGCACCGCTCGCTCATTGTTCACTTTGAATCCAACAGCAATAATCATTTGAAGATTATAATGTTTCGTATCACGAGTAACCTGACGAGAACCTTCGGTTTGAACTATCCGGAATTTCCGGATAGTTGAATCTTCCTCAAGCTCTGAATCGGAATAAATCTTCTTAATATGCTCATTGATTGTACGAACATCCACGTCATATAATGCGGCCATCATCTTCTGTGTCAACCATATATTCTCATCCTCATAGCGCATCTCAATGCTGTCCTGCTGATCACCGACAGTGGCAACATAGGTCAGATATTCTGCTGCGCTGGAACGGATAGTTATTTCATCTTTTTTCTTTTTCAATAAGATTCCCTCCTTCAACATCTCAAAGTGACTATTCTACCTGTGCTTGAACTGCGGTCGACTCTGACAACACTCCTAGTGCCACAACCTTGACATCTAATCCACAGCCTAAACCCTAACGCTATTGTCCAAACCTATATGTATCAAAAACTTGTCTTCTACAATTTACTTTTAAAGTTATTTTTTACCATTTTTCTTCACTGTACTGTGAATATTTTTAATGCTTTCTAAGTATTCTTCTTCAACCGGCGATAAGTTCTGTACCTGATATTTCCGATATTCTTCTGTTGCTTTTTCAATTGCCTGTGATTTTGTACCATTTTGAAAAATGCAATAGATTCACTACTCTTGGGATCATAATCAACACTTGTTGCATAAAGGTCAAGTACCTGTCGGTACATAACTTTTTCAGATGAGTGGATATCCCGAATACGCTCTAGTAACTCTTTCCAATAATTACCGCCACCCAGATTTTTCAGCCGCTCATCATCCATTGTAAATCCTTTTATCATGTACTCTTTTAATCGTTCGGTAGCCCACCGACGGAAATTTGTAGCAATCTTGGATTTCACTCTATATCCAAGAGAAATAATCATGTCAAGATTATAATGGATGGTATTATAGCTTTTTCCATCAGCTGCAGTTGTTCGGAATTTCCGAACAACTGACTCTTCATCCAATTCTTCCTCTTCAAAAATATGCTTTATATGCTCACTGATATTAGATTTACTTGTCTGATACAACTCACATAATTGTGCCTGTGTAAGCCAAACGGTCTCATCTTCAAATTTAACGTCAATTTTTGTACGTCCATCTTCCGTTTGATATATGAGAATTTCATTTCCGACAATGTCAGAACCGCCTTTTTTATCCTCCATCCTCCTCCGTTCCATTAATTTCTTGCTAACTTCTCTTACCGAGCCTAACTACTTTTCAAACATGATATCCCATAGGTTCAGACATTTATAAGATTTCTTGCTGAAATTAAAATTTCTTTGATTTCCTTATAAAAAAATTCGTTCATCATATCAAAGCCATCCTCTCATTTACAAATTATCTATTAATCTTTCTAATATTTTGCAATACAAGCTATATTACTTCAAAACATCTCAGTGCACCCCTTATCGCTTCCACTTTCTCTGCTGTCGGATGTTTCCTAGGCTGTTTCAATTCCTCTACAGCATTTGGAGCATCATACATCGGCAAGCCCAACTCCCGCTTCACCTCTGCGATGTATGCAGTATGTGCCTTGAAGCCATATTTCGCTTCTATATATTCCTTAATCATCTTGTAGGTCACGCGCTCTTTCTGCTTGTACGCAACGGCTCTCTTAGCAATATTATATTATCAAGCGGCACTTTTCCTTCGCATAGATAACACTATTGTAAGCGCAAAATAATTCGATGGATTGTGTTGCCCTAAAAATGAATCCATAATAATCATTAGAAAATGCAAGCATTTCACTTCATCTTCTCTTGCTAGAAATGATAGATGCGAG
>OLQA01001134.1_pt1 | contig 24311 bp, 14 predicted proteins | sample 1673151 | NCBI WGS metagenome assembly OLQA01 (sample SAMEA3136760, study PRJEB25190) | human gut metagenome | biome: human gut; feature: human-associated habitat; material: faeces | place: Austria | collected 2013
GCATGCCGATCTGCCTTTGCAGCGCGTCCAGATCGGCGGCCATGTTGTCCTTTTTATCGCCCAGATCAATCACAATCTGCGCACCGGAGGTCAGAATGGATTCCAGATTCAGCGTCGATTTGCTGCCATACATCTGGCCGGTCGTCGGCAGATCAATCAGGCGCGGGTCGAGATATTTATACTGGCTCGAAGACGGCGTTGCGTTGATGGTCGTCATGTATTCGGGCGCAATGGTCGCCAGAAACATCGACGCGACTGCACCGCTCGGGGCCACGCGCGTGAGCGTTTCGGGAATATCGACCGTCCGACCGAGAGAGTCCGTAAAGGATACAGTCGGCTCTGCCGGTTCCGTCTGCCGCTCAGACGCGCAGCCGGACAGGCTCCCGCACACGAGCGTCAGCGCCAGCAGAAGCGCAAGAAATTTTTTATATCGCATGGTTATCCTCCAAAGAAAATAGCGTTTGGGAAAGCAGTACCAGCAGGAGCTGCTTCTGCTCGCATTATACCAGCAGCCGAATGGGATTGCAATGGAGCGTTTCATAATTTCAAACAAAAAATGATAAAATTCCGCATTGCCGAACGCACAGGACCCCGCCGGGCGGCGATGCCCGGCGGGGTCTGTGAATGCGCGGTACGGATACAGCATGAAGATGTCAGAAATGTCAGAAAGGATGACGAGGAATTGGAACGAACAAGTGCCGCATGCCTCCGCGCATTCCGCTGTCCGTTTCAGCAAACTCATCATACCATCCGAAAGCCATGGATGCAAGCTGATGTTTCGATATAGCTGAATATATATACGACGATATCGAAATAATGCGAGGCGCTCAAAGCGAAGACTCAGGAGGGTGCGTCCGAGTCATCTGTCTCGTCATTGTGTGTCCGCTTGTTTCCGGACAGCAGCAGAACGAGCAGCAGCGCCAGCAGCATCGGCAGCGCCACGACGGGCGCGACGAGCAGTGGCTCGATCTGGATGCCGTCGGAGACGAGCCGGACGGCCGCTTCCTCCTGCTCGGTTTCAACGCGGTGGCCGCGCACCAGAAGCCGGTGGGAGTTGATGCCGTAGGGCGTGCAAGTGACAAGCGTACACAGGTCTTTTCCGGACTCAATCTGCAAGGCAGTGACGTCCTCCGGCTCGACGATCAGGATGCGGTCAACCTCGTAGGTCAAAACCTCGTCGAGCACGCGGATGATGAACGTATCGCCTTCGACAATCTGATCGAGATTGGTAAACAGCTTTGCGCTGGGCAGTCCGCGATGGCCGGAGAGGACGCAGTGTGTGCTTTCGCCGCCGACCGGGAGACTTGTCCAGTCCAGATGTCCGACCGCGATTTGCAAAACGGAATCGCTGGTGCCGTGGTAGATCGGCAAAGAGACGTTGATGGACGGAATCTCGATATAGCCCATGATGCCGGTGCCGCTGATGTCCAGCAGACTCTCATACTGCGCCTGCTGCTCCTCGGTCAGGAAAAAGCCGTTTTCCCGCGTCAGCAGCGACCGGTTATAGTCCTCCGCCGCCGCCAGCAGCTCGTCATAGGCGTCCTGGTCCAGCGCCTGCACGTTTTGCGTGTAATCCGCCACAGCCTTCGAGGCGTGGCGGGCGTTCCAGTAGTCGCTGACGGTCGGATACAGAAGCAGGGACACGCCTGCAAGCAGCACGAGGATCAACGCAATCGTGGACAGATGTTTTTTCATTTGCAGGCTTCTCCTTGATGCTGTGAGCGGTGCGCGGCCGAGGCCGCGCACCTGTTTCCTATAAGCTGGGATGATCAGCCTTCAGTCTTGCCCATGCGCTTTTTGGTCACGAGCAGAATCACAGCGCCGACAGCCAGCAGACTGCCGACAATGTAGAAGATCGTCGTGCCGATGCCGCCGGTGGAGGGCAGTTCCGTGCCAGTCTGGTTTTCAACCATGACATCGCCCGTAGAGGTTTTGTTATAGGTCACGGTAGCCGTACCGGCACCAGTCTGATCGATCGATGCAGTGATAACAATCTCGATCGGCTCTTTCAGCATGTTGTAGCCTGCGGGAGCCTTGATCTCTTCCAGATAGTAAGTACCGGCATCCAGACCGCTGATCGTGAACGTACCGTTTTCAGGAGTGGTAAAGACAGTCGCCTTGGAGGTCAGATTGGAGTCATAGGTGTTCTCCGTCCATTCGGTGACCTTGTTGCTGCTGTTAGCAACGACGTATTCCTTCGTTGTACCGTTGAGTCTGTACAGAACAAACTGTGCGTCCTTCAGATTGACCTCTTCGTTGTTCTTCTTGGTGAACTTGATGACCTTCATTTCCCAAACATAAGTGCGGGTTGTGGACTTTTCAGTGCTATGGGTGTTATCATAGTCCAGCCATGTGTCGTTGGGGTTGCCGGTACTGGCGATCACGGCCTGATCGTTGACCGTTGCGGAGTATTCCACAGTCACAACGTCGTTCGGCTTCAAAACGCTGGCATTGTCTGCATCATGGAATCGGAGTTCAAACGTGCAGCCGTCGGTGAGGCTGGAGGTAACGAGATCGTAGTTTGCAGCGGCAAAGTTCTTGCCGTTGACCTTGACGGTCACGCTGTTCGGATCGAAGTTCAGACCTGCGCTCATCTTATCGTGCAGGATATAGGCGACCGGGCTGCCGTCCGTAACGGTGATGGTGGTCTTAAAATTGACGGTGTCGCCGATGTTGGCGTCGTTGGTCTTGCCGTAGACACCGTTTTCTTCGACTTCCTTATCAACAGTCGGCTCGCCGTTCTTTTCCTTGATGGTCACGTTCGGCATGGTGGTATCCAGCGAGCACAGCGCGCCCAGATCGGACTGAACCAGATAGTAGCCAAGCGGCAGGTTTGTAAATTCGACAATGCTGCCTGTGGCCGTCTTCTGGCCATCGTTAGCAATACCATTTGCTTTAGCGTTAGCGTACGCAATCGCAGCTGCGGCAAAGTCAGCGGCATTTGCGCCGTCTTTCCATGTCACATAGCCCATGTCATCAATCGTGACATAGTTCAGGCCTGCTGCTCCGGTTACGAAGAAGTTTGCCCATTTTGCGCTGACCTTGTAGTTGATTGCAGAGTAGTCTGTGTTGTGGCTGTCCAGATCGAAAATGCGGTACAGGGTGTAGGTTTTGTTGACAACCGCATTATCGACCTTAATGCTACCGTTGGTGTCAACTGCGAATGCCGAAATGCTCAGCGCCAGCACGAGCACAACGGCCAGCAGCAGAGCCAGGGTTCTTTTGATGTATTTCATTTGTTTTTGTTCTTCCTTTCTTGCTTTTTGTTTTTTATGATCCTGATAAACAGAAACGCGGTTTGTCCGCCATATGGCCTCAGTGGGCATCCCTCCTCTTTCTAAGACAGATGCCTGCGAGCGCTGCGCCGCAGAGCAGCAGCAGTCCGGCGGTCATAAACCAGCCTGTGCCGCCTCCGCCCGTGGAAGGCAGGGCATAGCCGGCTGAGTTGACGGCGATGATGTGGATATCCTCCGTAATGTGGAACGTGCAGGAGCCGTTGTCCGAGTCCAGCGTCGTTCCGCCGGTCTGGAACGCGACGGCAAAGCCGTCATGGTTTTCCTCCGTGATCGTGACCTCGGAGCCATAGGGAAGCGTGAGTGTTTGCTGGTCGCCGCCCCGCAGCTGCACGGTCTCCTGAAGTGTGCTCCCGTCCGGTGTGGTGTAGGTGACGGTGAAGGAGAATTTTGTGGTAACGGTACTGTGGAGCAGCCGCTTTTCCAGCGTCAGATCAACATCCTCATGCTGGTTTTTGATTTTCAGCAGAGCGCCCTTTCCGTCAACTTCGACAAAAACGTTCGGCTTTGTCACGATCACGGTTCCGTCTGCCGTGACCTTGAGGGAGATCTCGCCGAGCGAATCCCGGAAGCCCGCTGGGACTTTCGTTTCTGTCAGCGTGTAGCAGCCGGGCAGCAGGCCGGTCACAGTCAGTTCGCCGGTTGCGCTGACCTCCAGATCCTGCGTCGCGGCGGGCGACTGCACTGGATCGACCGGAACGAGCAGCCACTTCTGTGCAGGAGAGTCGTTGTCGGCCCAGCCCTGAATTTTCTGACCCTCGGCGAACGATGCTTGATTCAGGTCAAACACGATATTGCTTTCGTGCAGAACGGCCACGCGCGGTTTGATCTTGAATGTGCCGTCTTTGTTGACGGACAGATACCACTTCTGGTTGTCGTGCGTTGTCGGCGTGCTGGCGTTTTCCCAGAAATGAATCAGCGTGCCGTTGTCCAGCTTACCGCTGTCCAGATCGAGCCATTTGCCGTTCGCAGCGCTCTGGAAGCTATAAGAACCGTCCGTTTGCTGGTAGACGCGAACCTTTTGCGTATCTGCGCCGGTTTTCTTTTGCAGCTGCGCGTCGAAGGTCGAAAGCGAGGTGTTCTGTCCGACCACATAACTTTGGTCGCCGGCAGCGGTGATGTAGTAAAGCTTGCCGGGTTCGATCACATCTGCGGCGCTGGTGACGGCAGAGTAACTGCCGTCGCCATTTTTGACGACATTGATCGTGTCTCCGTCCGCGTTCTGGAGGCGGAAGACTGCGCCCGAGAGGGGATTGCCGTCTTGGTCCAGCTTTTGCAGCCGCAGCGGGACAGTTCCGCGTGTGTTGGTGAACACGACCTCGTTCAGCGTATCCTTGACAATGACGCCTGTGGCGTTTGCACCTGCGCTGACGACGCCGTTGACCGTGTGCGTCGTGGTATAGCCGGCGGCGCTGTCTTCGACGATGGCGTAGCTTGTGCCGACCGGCAGGTTCAGAATTTCCAGATGCTCTCCGGCCTTCAGCTGGAAGCTGCCGCCGGAATGGAGATTAAACTGATCAATTCTGACGCCGTTTGCGTTATAGCGATAGCAGGTATGATCGTCCGTGAGCGCGCTGCCGTCTGAGCTGGTAAAGACGGCGTGGAACGTGAACGCCTGCTCCGGGTCAGCCTCGCCGGAGACCTCCTTATAGACCATCAGGCCGCTCGTCGTCTGCTTGATGTTGATGCCGGAGACGGACGGGAGCGTGAAGTTCATGTAGCAGGTGGAGCCGGACGCGCCGCGCTCAGTATAGAAGACCGTCAGCGTGTGCTTCTCGGTCTCTGTCCGGCCTTCCTGACTCAGATAGTCCCACAGATCGACGTATTCGCCGACCGAGGAATGGACGCCGCCGATGTCGCAGACGAGCGTATTGTCCAAAAAGACCCACATATCGTCGTCACCGAAGAACGTGTATTCCAGCGGCCCGATATAGTCCGGCGTCAGCGTGAATTCGACGGCATACTGCATGCCGAAGAAGGAGTTGTGCGCCTGCCCGTCGTCGCTGACCGGAAGCGCTGTGGATTCATCTGTCCAGTTTGATCCGTTGACACCGTCATCACTCTTGAAACCCTGATAATAGATCGGATTACTGTAACTGCCGAAGAGCGGGTCTTTCTTTTCTTTCGCCGCGTCCAGCGGCCAGAAGTCGTTTGTGTAAATATGCGTGTGCGTCGTACTGGCGCTGGGCGACGGATTGAAGAACTTGTCCAGCCGGTCGATGGAGCCAAGCCCCGCGACGCTGGCTGAGGAGAGCGTATGGGTATCGCCCACCTGCTGGAACGTCAGACTGCTGCCGGAATAGGTGTGCTTGCCGTTGGCGTCGCCGTCGTTGAAGAGCTTCGGCGCAACGACCCAGTCGCCATAAACGATCTTGCCGTCCTGCAGTCCCTTTACCAGACCGAAGGTACAGCCGAAATGCGCTGGTACGCCGCTGTGGCGGTTCAGATAGATGTTGTCAAATTTGTAGTTGCCCATACCGGTGCCGCAGTTCGCGTTGCCGAAGGCCAGCACATCACAGTACGAATCCCATTTTCGCTGACCGTTCGTGCTGGTTCCGTAGTTCCCCTGCGAATTGATGCCCGTGATGCCGGTTGACCACTTTCCGGCGCCGTTCGTTCCGCTGGAAATGTCATAGTCATAGAACACGGCGGGGGTGGTGAAGTTGTCCTGCACCGCATCGTAGACCAGCCGGAGCACAGTCTGCTTTCCGGGCTTGATATAAATGAGGCTCGGATCCTGCGCGGCGGCAGCCTGCCGGTTGGTGAAGCGGATGGAGTCGGAGTAGGTGTAAACATCCCAGTCGTCCGCGCTGGTACTGGCGCCGTCCCGGTCGTCCTTCAGCACCCAGATCTCCTTGATCTGATAGTGCTCGTTGTCCATCAGCTTGTCAACATATTTCGGCTCCGGCGCGCTGACATATTCAAAGGTATTGTCGGCGTACATCCGTGTCAGTTCCGGCGTAGTCGCAACGACATATTCCTGCGTTGCGTTTCCGGCATTCTTGCTTGTCAGCGTCCCAGCCTCTGTCAGGTGAAGCTCCCTTGTGGGGTTCGTTGTGCCGTTGGTTGGGAGCTTTTGACCGCTTGTGTCAAAAATGGTCAGTGCAGCGTGTCCCTCTGAGGCGAAGCGCGGAATTTCCGCGTAATACTGCACCGTGAATTCCGGATTCGCCGACGAGGCCAGCAGAACGAGCGTCCCATCCTGTACGCTGACCGTCAGCACGGGCACAGACTCGCCCGGCGCGACCGTTACGCTTTCGACCTCCTGCAGACCTGCATCCTCGTCCGTCTGCATGACGGACACTGTCACGCCCGTGTCGGCATCCAGTATATCTTCGTCCGCCTGTTCAAACAGGGAAGACAGAGCGGCGCTCTTGACCAGAACCTCCGCCGTCAGCGTCATTTCGCTGGTATCGACCGGCGTTTCAGCCTGTGTCAGTCCGATCTGCCGGACGATCCACTGCTCCGCGCCGCTCGATGCGGACGCAGACAGAAGCGTGCTGTCTGCGTCCACCGTCTGCACGGCAAGCGCTGTACCCTCCGGCAGCGGCTGGGGACTTTCGACTGTGACGCGCAGATGCAGCTGTGCATCATCATAGCTGAAGTCCTGCTTGGCCGGTTCTTGCGGGAGATAGCAGGAATCCGTATGCGTATGCTCCGGAAGCGTGCAGAGAAGCGTTCCGTCCGCATCATAGCAGCTTTCCGTATGTGTATGCTCGTTCAGACCACACAGCGGCGTTTGCTCTTCCAACTGCTCGTAGCAGTCCGCCGTGTGCGTATGCTGCGGCAGCGGACAGATCAAAAGCCCATCTTCGCTGTAGCAGTCCGGGCCGTGCGTGTGTGCTTCCAACCCGCAGATGGGCTGCGGGCCAGGATCCGGTTCGTCAGGGGTGTCCGGTTCATCCGGGGTATCCGGCGCGCTGACGGGCAGGACGCCGTAGCCGAGGATCGAGGCGTCGTCCAGGGCATAGGTTTTTCTGACGACGCAGCCGCCAACATTGCCCTCCGCAGTTGTGATCGCTTCGGGCTGTGCGTCTGTGATGATGCCGACATGGTCGGCAAGGCGGTCGCCGTCTCGATCAAAGAAGACAAGGTCGCCCGTCCTTGGAGCCATCGTTCCGGCGGTGGCATAGAGTCCCGCGGCCGTCAGCTGCTCTGTCCAGTAGATGCAGCCGGAGGCATAGGGGAAGACGGACTGCTCGACGCCTGCATAGTGCAGACAGAAAGAGGCGAACATGGCGCACCATTCGCCATATGGATCGCCGAACCACGCGCCGTAGCGCGTATAGCCGTGAATCCCGCCGTTTTCATCCACGGCATAGTTGCGGCTGCTCTGCGCGTAGCCAAGCTGGCTGTTTGCGACTGCCGCGACATTTGCAGCCAAATCGTCCGTGAGATCCTGCGGGATTGTCCGCTCCCATACGGCGGGGGACTCCAGGTCGGCTTCGGGGTCTGAATAGCAGGCAAGACTGTGCTGATGCTCCTCCAGTTCGCAGATAAGCAGATCTTCATAGCAGGCATCGGTATGCTCGTGCTGCGTCGGGGCTTCTTCGTCCGCGCCCTCTTCCTGTCCGCAGATGAGCACCCAACTTGTGCGGTAACAGTCGGCCGTATGCTGGTGTCCGAGGTTCTCCTCCAGACCGCAGACGATATTGCCCGCTTCGTCAAAGCAGTCCGCCGTGTGCAGGTGGGCACCCTCGCCCTCTGCAAGTTCGCAGACCAGAATGGCCTCCTCCTGATAACATGCGTCCGTGTGGACGTGTTCCGGCTGCTCCGGCGTGTCTTCATCCGGCGCATCCTGTCCGCAGACCAGCACGCGCGCATAGCAGCTTTCAGGATCGTGGATATGCTCTTCCTTTCCGCAGAACGGCTGCTGCGACATTGTAACCGCTGGAAGGATCAGCGCATAGGTCGTGCAGAACACGACGATGCAGGAGAGCACCGTCACGACGCGGCGCCATTTTTTCTTTTGGAGATGTGTTTTCAGATAGTTGATTGTCCGAACCGGCAGATGTCTCCGCATGCCGATACCTCATCTCTTTCCGCTTCTGTGCGTGTTTTGTTACATTAGTTACATTATCAATATACAGGGCCGAATACGTTGAGCGGCCAGATCCGGAAAATGACCTTGCCGACGATCTGCTCCGTCGAGACGCAGCCGACCGTCGTGTTCCGAGAATCAACGGATACGTCGCGGTTGTCGCCCATCAGGAAATATCGCTCGTCCGGCACCTGATACGGCAGTTCGATGTTGGTTTGGCCGTAAGCCTTTTCCATAAGATACGGTTCGTCCAGCAGCGACCCGTCAACGAAAACGTTCCCATTTTCGTCGATGTCAACCCACTGCCCGGGGCCTGCGATATACCGCTTGATGAGAAGCTTGTTCCCGTGATAGAACGCGGCGATATCGCCTGGCTCAAAGCGTGAACTTTTGATACTGACAACGATTTGGCCATCCTGCAGCGTCGGTGACATGGAACTGCCGTAAATGCGCAGCACCGGCATCCAGAGCGTAGCGATCAGCACCGCCAGCGCTGCGACGACGACCAGAATTGCAACCGTACTTCTGAGCGTCCGGCTATATTTGCTTTTATATCGCAGCCGCCTGCGTTCCGTCGCAAGCTGCTCTGCGGTCGGCAGGTCAACAGGCCTGCTTGTGCGCTTTCCCATGATTTCTCTGTTCCTTTTGTAAGATGCGGTTTTGTTCGGCGTGCGTCCGGGACTTGGCATATATGCCCCGGCGCGCCCTCATGAAAGTAAATGCCTCTTTGCGGACTATAATAATAGCAGTTTTTTCCGTAAATTTCAACCCTCTTCGACATTTTCATCGATAATTATATGGATTTTCCTTGCTGATAGGAAAAGAAATCCAGACGGCCGCCGGATGGAATATCTGCCGTTTTCTCTGGCCGCGGGTCTGCAAAATAGAAAGGAATTGACGCTTGCGAACGTTTGTTTTCTATGGTATAATACCTTTTAAGACTGTCTCTTGGAATTTGATTGACAGAAAGGAATGAGAGCCATTCATGAAGGATATCCTACCCTATCTGAAGCCGTACCGCAGGCGCATTGCACTGGCGATGCTGCTGGTCGCGGCGGCGACAGTGTGCGATCTGCTGCTGCCGACGATTATGAACGACATCTTGAATAACGGTGTCCGGCAGTCGGATTTTGCATATATTGTGCGCTGCTGCGCGTGGATGCTGGCCGTTGCGGCGGCGGGTCTTGCCGCGCTTCTGGCCGGGCGGAAGATCAGCTGTGACGTGGTCGCGGGTTTCAATGCCGATCTGCGCACAGACGTGTTTTCCCTCGTCAATAATATGACGTTCGAGGAATTCAATTCTATCGGCGCGGCAGCGCTCCTGTCCCGGTCAACCTACGACATCGGCACCGTCTCCTGGGTCGCATCGATGATCTCCGGCAGCCTCATTACGATTCCGGTGCTGTTTTTCGGCGGTGTCATTCTGGCGCTGCGCAAGGACGTGACGATGAGCCTGATCCTGCTGCTGTTCGTCCCGGCGATTTTCCTGATCGTCCGGCCCATCAGCAAGCGCATCGGCCCTCTGCACGAAACATCTGATAAGTACATCGATATCCAGAACGACGTCATGCGCGAACGTCTGCACGGCATCCGCGTTATCCGCGCATTTAATAAGGAAGCGAGTCTGCAGCAGAAGATCGCCGACGCCACACACGTCATGGCCGAGAACATCATCAATGCCAACGTGCAGATGGGACTTCTGAGCCCGGCGGCCGTGCTGCTTGTGAATCTCGCAGGCGTGGCGATCATATGGCTCGGCGGCTGGCGCATGGAGACGGGCAGCCACGCCATCTCCGGCGGCGATATCTTTGCCATCATCCAGTATCTGGCGCTTGTCGCCAACGGCGTTCTGATGGGCGGCTTTGCCATGGTCATGCTGCCGCACGCAAAGGTCGCGGCTGATCGCATCGGCGAGATCTTTCACGCCACAGGAATGCAGGAGACAGCCAAGGGCGCGGAGCACACGTTCGGCGGCGAAATTACCTTCGACCATGTGACCTTCCGCTATGAGGGCGCATCGGAGGCTGCTGTGCAGGACGTCAGCATGCACATCCTGCCGGGACAGAAGATCGCCGTCATCGGCGGCACGGGCAGCGGCAAAAGTACGCTCGTGCAGCTGCTGCTGTCCTTCCGCCTGCCGACTGAGGGACAGATCCTCTTCGACGGCGTCAGTGCCTCGCAGATCGACCGGGGCGTGATCCGGAAGAACATCAGCTGCGTCCTGCAGAAGACCGCCGTGTATTCTGGCACTATCCGGCACAATATCGAGATGGGCCGTCCCGGCGCGGAGGATGCGGACATTCTCGAAGCCGCCGATATCGCGCAGCTCACACCTTTCCTCAATTCCCTGCCCGAGCATCTGGAGCATCCGCTCCAGCAGTCCGGCAAGAACCTCTCCGGCGGCCAGAAGCAGCGTCTGTGCATCGCACGCGCGATTTTGAAGGACGCGCCGATCTATGTCTTCGACGACAGCTTCTCTGCGCTCGACTTCCTGACAGAAGCGAACCTGCGCCGGAGCCTCAATGAGAAAATTCAGGGCAAGACCCAGATCGTCATTACCCAGCGCATCACCTCGGCTATGAACGCGGATCACATCTTCGTCATGGACCGCGGGCGGCTGGTCGATCACGGTGTACACGCGGAACTTTTGTCCCGCTGTAAGATCTATCAGGAGATCTACGCCTCGCAGACAGGAGGTGACGCGAAGTGAAGCAGGAACAGAAAAACCACGTTTCCGCCGACGCGCTTATTCAGCTGCTGAAGGGTGCGAAGTCCATCCGCTGGCAGCTTGCACTCGGCGTCGTCATGAGTCTGGCGCTCGTTGTGTGCGCGCTGATCATCCCAACGCAGATGGGCGCGCTGGTGCAGATCTTAATTGACTATTTTGACGCGCCGGAGACAGGCGCGTCCGTGCTGGCGCAGCTCGCGCCGGGGCTTCTGGCGCTGGCCGGTGTGTATATCTTGCGTGCCGCTGTCAGCTACGGCAAGATGCAGCTGCTCAACCGCGCCGTCAGCCGGTATTTTACCTGCAATCTGCGCATCCAGATCTCCGACAAAATCCAGCGCCTGCCCGTCAGCTTTGTCGATCACACGCCCGTCGGCGATATTCTCTCGCGCATGACGGAGGACGTGTCCCGGATCGGCGGCTCCCTGCATACCGTGCTCGATACCATCACGGGCGGCTTTTTGCAGATCCTTGCCATCGCGGTCGTGATGTTCCTGCAGAACTGGCAGCTTTCGCTGGCCGTGATCGCGTTCATGCCGGTTTCCATCTGGCTGTCAGCAAAGATCGCGGGCCGGTCGGAAACGTATTTCCATCAGATGTTCAAGCAGTCCGGCGAGTTGTATTCCGTCGTGGAAGAAGCCTACACGAACTACGCGACGACAAAGGCTTACAATCTCGAGGAGCACTGCGCCAAACGCCACGCGGAGATCAACGATGCGCGCCGCGTCTCCGAGGCGAAAGCAACCTATCTCTCCGCCATCGTCCAGCCGGTCATTGCTGCGTCCAACTCGCTGGCGTATATCGCCGTCAATCTGCTTGGCGGCTGGCTGATCGTGCGGCAGGGCGTTCCGGTGGGCGTGATTGTGACGCTGGTGCTGTTTGCACGGCAGTTTTCCGAGCCGCTCGAGCAGATTTCCAACGGCCTGAGTACGCTGCAGCAGGCCAAGGCCGCTGCGAAGCGGATCGTCGATTTGCTGGAACTGCCGGAGGAAGCGCCGATCGAACAAGCTCTTCCTGCGGGCGGAGACGGCAGCGTGGAGTTCCGACATGTGGATTTTGCCTATGAGCCGGATACCGAACTCATCCAAGATTTGAACCTGCATGTGGAAAAGGGCCAGCACGTCGCCATCGTCGGCCCAACCGGTGCGGGCAAGACGACGATTGTGAATCTGCTCATGCGGTTCTACGACGTCGATTCCGGCAGCATCCTGCTGAGCGGGCACGACATTGCGAACTATTCCCGCGCCTCCACACGCGACCGCTTCGGCATGGTGCTGCAGGACACATGGCTCTTCGGCGGCACGATCGCCGAGAACGTAGCCTTCGGCAAGCCGGACGCGACGCGCGAGGAAATTATCCGCGCCTGCGATGAGGCGTACTGCGACCATTTTATCCGCACGCTCCCCAAGGGCTACGATACCGTGGTCGGCAGCGATACCTCATCGATCTCCTCTGGCCAGAAGCAGCTGCTGACCATCGCGCGGGCGCTTCTCGCGCAGCGCGAACTGCTGATTCTCGATGAAGCGACATCCAATGTCGATACGCGTACGGAACTGCTCATCCAGAAAGCCATGGACCGCCTCATGCGCGGCAGGACCTGCTTCATCATCGCCCACCGCCTGTCCACGATTGTCGATGCCGACCTCATTCTGGTTCTGCGCGACGGCCGTATTGTGGAGCAGGGCAGGCACCGCGATCTGCTGGAGAAAAAGGGCTTCTATTACGAAATCTACAAGAGTCAGTACGATATCGCATAAAAAACCCCGGACAGGCCAAAGCCCGTCCGGGGTTTTCTGAAAGCGCACAATCGTATAAAATGGCATGAACCATGGCGAAATTGTACCAGTAGAATGCACCAACCGCGTCCAAGCTATGCGCGCCGTTCCCTGCGGGCCAGATGCGCATAATAGCCAAGGCACAGCAGGACCTGCACAACGGTCGAGCAGGGGGTCGCAAGGCCGATGTAGAACAGGCGCACGTTCGGCAGCCGGGACATGGCGAACGACACGGGGATACGGACGCCGAACGCGCCCAGAATGCCCTGCGTCATGACAAAGACTGTCTTGCCGAGGCCGGAGAAATAGCCGACAAAGCAGAATAGGAATGAGGTCAGCAGACAGTCGATGGCGTAGGCCTTGAGATAGTCTGCCGCTTCGAGAATGACGGCATGGTCGTTTGCAAAAATTCCAGCGAGCAGATCGCCATGGAAGAAATTGAAGTAAAACACAAACACGCTGATGCACAGCGAGACGGCGACGCTGTAGCGCAGCGCTTTTTTTGCGCGTTCCGGCTTACCTGCGCCGGTATTCTGCGCGACAAACGCGGACACGGATTGAGAAAATGCCGACGGCAGCAGCATGACGAACGCGCAGACCTTTTCCGCAATGCCCATGCCGGCAGACTGCAAGAGTCCCAGAGAATTGACAATAGCCAGAATGACGAGGAACGACACGCCGACCAGCACGTCCTGCAGCGCAATCGGAATGCCGAGACGCAGAATTCCGGCTGTGAGCGGCCGGTCAAAGCGCAGCTGCTCCTTGCGGAACGTAAAGGGCAGTTTGCGGCGCATGATGACGAACAGGGACAAAATCACGCTGACCGCCTGTGCGAACACCGTTGCAAGCGCCGCGCCGGCTGCACCCATCTGGAATACGTCTACCAGCAGCAGATCGCCGAAAATGTTCGTAACGCACGCGATCGCAACCGTGATCAGCGGCATTTTGGAGTCGCCAAGCCCGCGGAAGACGCTGCCGATGACGTTGAACGCCACAATGAACAGCGTTCCCGCCGAGCAGATGCGCACATACTGTGTCGTGGGAACAAAGGCCTCCTCTGGGGCCTGCAGCAGACGGCAGAATGGCTCGGTCAGCGCAGAAAGCAGCGCCGTTAGCGCAAGCGCGACGCACACGAACAGGCAGATCGCGCTGCCGACGACACTCCCGGCTTCGTCCGGCCTGCCCTCGCCGATCTTCTGGCCCAGAAGAACGGTCACGCCCGTTGTGAGCCCGACGAGAAGCGATGTGACAAGATGCATAGCCTGACTGCCGGTCGAGACGGCGGAGATGTCCGCTGTGCCCGCGAATTTTCCGACAACGATCAAATCGACCGCGCCGTACATCGCCTGCAGAAACAGCGCCAGCAGCACCGGCCCCGCAAACCGCAGCAGCGGGGAAAGAATTGGCCCGTTCAGGAAATCATTTTTCTGGTTTTCCATAGCTTCAACTCCAAAAAAAGACCGGATAAAACCCCGGACGCATGCCCGGCATCTTATCCAGCCGAATAATCAATGAATCGACCCTCCGATGAACAGATTTTAACGAACTCTGCAGAAAATGTCAAGAGGCAGAAAACCCGCCCTGCCATGCGGCAGGGCGGGCGGTTTCAGTTGGGGGAAGAGGGATTACTTGGCTTTCTCGACAGCGTAAGCGGAGGGAGCAGCGGGAACGCCGCGCTTCCACTCAATCAGGTTCACAACATAGAACGTGATGACGGAGACAAGGCTGCCGAAGACGACCGGCATCATGAACCACAGCGTACCGCCGTTGGACAGAAGCTGCCAGACGACGAAAGCGATGGTGCCGGTGAAGATGGAGATCAGGCCGGAGTTCTTTGTTGCCTTCGGAACGGCAAGGCCGAGGCCGTATGCCGCGAACGGGCCTGCGCAGCGGATACCGAATGCGAAGGTGTTCATGGCGACGAGGGAAACGCCGAACATGGAGATGCACATGGCGATGAGCGCTGCAATAACGTTGCACAGACGGGTATAGAAGATGGTCTGCTTGTCATTCAGCTTTTTCTTGCCGCCGAAGCCGGGATAGATGTCGTTGATGATCATCGTGGACATGCACAGCAGATTGGAGTCTGCCGAGGACATGGTCGCGCAGATGATGGCGGCGGAGATGAGGCCAGTGATGATGCCGGGCGCATAGGTGCCAGTGACGACCATCATGGCGTTGGAGCCGTTCTCAGCAAGGCTGGGCAGCTGATCCTTCAGAGCGAAGGCAGCGAGGCCGAGGAGGGTCGGGAAAATTGCCATGGCAGCCATGAGGATGGCGCAGAGGAAGGAAGCACGAACTGCAGTCTTCTCGTCCTTGCAGGTCTCGAAGCGGGAGACCATTTCGGGGCCGCAGAGGAAGGTGCAGAAGTAGTTGAAGAAGTAGCCGATGATGGAGGCCCAGCCGATCTGGGTCATGTTCAGCTTTTCGCCGGGCAGTGCAGCGGAGATCGCAGCCCAGCCGCCGGCATGCTTCAGGACGATCGGCGTTGCGATGGCAAGGCCGACGAGAATGATACCGAACTGGATGAGGTCGGAGACCTGGTCAGCGATCATGCCGCCGAAGGTCGTGTAGAAGATGGTGACGAAGCCGGCCAGCAGCAGGCAGACGTTCAGAGGGATCGTCGGGATCAGCGCGTTGATAACAGCACCGGAAGCACCGATCTGGGAAGAGGTCAGGCAGAACAGCGACAGGACGCTGAGGACTGCCGTGAAGTTGCTGGAAACCTTGCCGAAGCGGCGGCCGACGACCTCGGGGATCGTGACAGCCATGGTCTTGCGGATCTTGGGAGCGAAGTAGGCCAGCGGGATCATGGCCAGAGACGCGGCCAGGACGTACCAGATCGCGCTGACGCCCCATGCGCCGAAGGCTTTCTGAGCCAGGCCCGTGGTGCTGCCGCCGCCGATGTTGTTGGCAGACAGCGAGAACGCGACCATGAACAGGCCCATTCTGCGGCCGGCAACGAGATAGTCCGCGCTGCCCTTGATGTTGATCTTGCCGACGACGTAGCCGATGATCATCATGCCGACCATGTACGCAAGGACAATAACCAATGCGCCAGTTTGGATTTCCATAGAGTTCCTCCTTGATTTCTCTTTCTTAAACGACTTATTAACAGTTCGTTCATAATGCGTATTGTATCCGACAATGCCGTGCTTTGTAAATTGACAATTCGCACAAGGAAAATCGCCCGTTTTTTTACAATATAGACAATGCCAAAAAATGCTCAAAAAGTTTTGGCATCTTCTTGAATTTGGATATTTTTGTTTTCCAGCGCTGCATCGCGGAAGGTGTCAAGCAGCTTTTCCGCATACGGCCCGAGTGTACCATACAGGCAGTCAATATGCTCCAATATAAGCGTACACGGCGGCAGATCGGTCAGAACATCGTACAGTGCGTCGAGATTCCGCCCATAGGACGCAGGCAGCGAAAACACGCGCGCAAAGCAGTCGTGCGCAGCAGCGCGGGAGGTCAGTTCCCGGCAGTCGATCCGGTAGGTCAGTTCCATATGACAGTGCCTCCGTCCACGGTCAGTTCCGTAAACGACGCGTAGTGGTTGGATGTATAAAAATACAGCCCGTCGTTCGAGAAAATCAGACGCTCGGCTCCGCGTGAGTCTGCGCCGAGTGTGTTGATGTCGCATTCGGTATAGGTTCTTCCTGTTTCCTCCGGCAGAAGCCCTTCGCGGTTGCCGAAGCGGTCGCCGCCGATGGCGGCTCCTTCCCGGTATGCTTCAACGCTGCCGCCCTCCCAGCCGAGCGCGCGGGCATCGGACTTTGTGATATAGTTCTCCGGCAGATGGCCGTAGGCGTCAAGATACAGAACGACGTGCTCTGCATCGTAATAATACCCGTGCGCATCGACCGTGTCGGCGGTCTGCGTGACCTCCGGGTCTTCGGCAGTGACAAACTGCTCGCCCGATTCGGGCGCTTCCGTGTCCTCGGACAGCGCAGCGTCCGCCAACTCCTGCAGCGTCGTAACGCTGATTCCCATGACCTGCACCGTGTCGCGCACCGTGCAGCCGCCGAGCACCAGCAGCGTCAGCACCAGAAGCAGCGCCAGTATCCGTTTTTTCATGGTCAATCTCCTCTCAGTTCCTGCGCGATGGCCTGCATCAGCGCCTCCGGCAGCTTTTCCACGCGCCGGTCATAGGTCACAAAGCCGTTGACCTCATCCTCTACATCGCTCAGCTGCGTGTAAACGTCGGCGGCAAGCCCCGCTCTGCGTGCAGGAATGATCTGCGTTTCATAGAGCGTTTTGACCGCCTCGCCCAGTGCCTCGGGCGTCTGATAGCCCTTGTAGCCGAAGTTTTTCGTGTTCCAGGTATGTCCCGCAACCGGCAGATTGTATCCGCCGAACTCCGACAGAACGACTGCGCGGCCCTTCTTGTCAGGCCGGAAGCGATAGGGCTTAAAGTACACATGCAGGCTTTTCACATCGCTCACGCCCTGATCGTGCCAGCCGCTGGCATGGTCGATCAGCCGCGTGGGGTCGAGCCTGCGGATCAGCCGCACTGCGTTTTTCGCGTCAAACTGTCCCCAGCCCTCGTTGAACGGCACCCACAAGACGATGCACGGGCAGTTCTGCAGCTGCGTGATCAGCTCCGTCAGTTCGCGTGTGAAGTCCTCGCGGCCCTGCGCGTCCGTACGGGCGAAAAGGCGGTAATGACTGTCCTTGAGATGAATGCCGGTGATGAGCGGCGCGGAGATGGTCAGCAGATTGTACTGTCCGCCGCCGGAGGGCATGTCCTGCCAGACCAGCATGCCCAGCCGGTCGCAGTGATAATACCAGCGCATGGGCTCGACCTTGATATGCTTGCGCAGCATGTTGAAGCCCAGACGCTTCATCAGTTCGATATCATAGATCAGCGCGTCGTCCGACGGTGCGGTATATAACCCGTCCGGCCAGTAGCCCTGATCGAGCACGCCGTGGTGGAAGTACGGCTGCCCGTTCAGCAGCAGGCACGGATGACCTGCTGTGTCTATCCCGGTGCCGACGGTGCGCATGGCGAAATAGCTTTTGACGGTATCGTCCCCCAATGTGACGGTTATGTCATAGAGGTTCGGCGCCTCCGGGGACCACAGGTGCAGCTGCTCCGGCGGCAGAACGGCGCTGCCGCAGCCGTCCTCGTCCGTTACGCCCTCGGTGACCGGAGTTCCCTGATAGGAAATTTCGATTCGGGCGCCTTTCGGCGCGGACGCGGTGAGCATCCAGCGGATGCGTCCTTCCGGCAGTTCCGGAGTAAACAGAAGCGACTGTATATAATGCTCCGGTACCTGTTCCGCCCAGACGGTCTGCCAGATGCCGCTCTGCGGCGTGTACCAGATGCCGCCGCGCGTTGTCTTCTGCTTCCCGCGCGAGAGGGGCACGGTGTCCGTATCGTCACGCACAGCGACGGTCAGGACATTTTCGCCATCTTGCAGAAGCTTTGTAATATCCAGCGTAAAGGCTGTATACCCGCCTGTATGCGCCCCGGCAAGAAGGCCGTTGACGTACACCCATGCCCGCTGGTCGGCGGCTCCGAAGTGCAGCAGCATCCGCCTGCCGTCCTGCTTTCCGAACGGCAGCGTCCGCCGGTACCAGAGCACCTGACCGGGCTTCAGGGCCCGGCTCACCCCGGACAGCGGCGCTTCCGGCGAAAATGGCACGAGAATGTTCCCGTCCCACGCGCTGGGGCAGGCGTCGGAGGCCGTGATGGCATAGTCCCAGAGGCCGTTAAGATTATAATAACTTTCCCGCACAAGCTGCGGGCGGGGATATTCCTGCAAAACAGTGTCCTTGTCCAGTGTTTCACCCCAGCGTGTCAGCATTTTGCCTCCTCCTTCTTTTTAAGTAGCAGCACCGGCGGCAGAATCAGCAGCAGCACGACGGCTGCCGCAAGGAAAATGGACGGCGTCGGCACAGTCTTTACCACGCCGAGATCAACATAGGTGGAATCGCTGCCGCGAATGACCGCTGCGCCGATGGCAGGGCCTAAAATCATCGGCAGCAGAACGCCGAAGATCATGCGGATGCCCTGAAAATGTCCGGCCTTTCCGGCAGGTGTATGGTCGCGGATGACACCGGACAAAATCGCCGTGACCAGCATATAGCCGGACATCATAATGCAGCCCGTCAGGATCACGGCCAGCATCGACCGCGCGAAGAACATGCCGAGCAGTCCGGCGAACATGACTCCTGCCGCCGGAAGTACGCACCGCAGTTCGCCGAGCCGGTCGATCACGCGGCCGGAGAGCACGCTCACGACCGACGCAAAGATCAGTACAATGCCCAGCACGAGGGCGTAGCCGTCAAAATGCAGATAGTTCTGCATATAGATAATGAGATACGGGAAGAAGACCTGCACGGCCACGGAAAACAGGCAGAACGCCGCAAAGGACAGATAGAGCGCCGGGTTCTCTTTCGCAACAGTCGGGCGGAGCCCGTAGACAAGGTTTTTCAGATAGCTGTCCCGTCTCGGTTCCAGCTTCGGCTCGGGGATCAGGAAGATGGACACAACGCCCGTCAGCACGACGAGTCCGCCGAAGATCGCAAAGAATTTCTGCCACTGCCCGCGCTGCGTCATGCTGTCGAACAGTCCGAAAATGACGAGCATGGAGATCAGCGGCAGGATGGCCAGCACGGATTCAGCCTTGCCCCGCGCCTCATTGGGCACAGTGTCGGTGATCCACGCGTTGAAGGCCGCGTCGTTGGCTGTTGAGCCGAAAAAGGTCATCACGCAGTCGAGCACGACGATCATCACTGCCGCAGCAGCTGCCGCGGAGGCTGCCGGGAACAGCTTCGCCGCGTTTTCGACCGTCACGAGGCCGAATGCCGCCGTGGACAGGCCCCACAGCAGATAGCCGCCGCAGATAAACAGCTTGCGCTTTCCCACACGGTCGGACAGCGCGCCCATCAGAAGCGTCGTCAGCGTGGCGGCAGCCGCGCTCCAGCCGACCATGGCGGAAATATAGCCGGGGTCGGTGGAGATGGTGTTGTAGAGATAGACGTTAAAATACATATTTTCGATTGTCCAGGCAAACTGGCCGACCAGGCCGACGAGAATGAGCGTCAGCCAGACGCGCGGGGAAAGTTTTTTCATATCCGGTATCCTCCCGTTATTCAGCTTCTGTGCTTCCGCAGTATTTTGTATAGAGCGCAATATGGTCCTCGATGCAGAAATCACCCGTCCACGCGTTCGCCGTCACGCAGATCACGCTTCTGCCGTCCGGCGTTTTTCCGGCGCTCGCGCAGCAGTTCATGGCCTCGGTGGTATAACCTGTCTTGGCGGCTGTGATCTCCGCGCCGTTCAGGGCGTATTCGTGATGGACGCGGTAGAGGAATTTGTTCGTCATGGCAAGCCCGTCCGGGTGCTGCTCCGTTTCGCTCGCCCGGTAATTCTCTGCGCTTAATATTTCTGCGCACGTCTCGTTTTCCAGTGCCGCCTGTAAAATCAGCGCGATCTCGCGCACCGTGGAATAGTGGTTCTCGTCGTGCAGACCGCTGGTGTTCATGAAATGCGTGTTGGTCAGGCCCAGCGCCGCGGCCTTTTCGTTCATCATAGCGACAAACGCTTCCTCGCTTCCGGCCACGGCCTGCGCCAGCGCCTCCGTCGCCTCCGCGCCGGAGGGCACGACTGCGCCGTACAGCAGATCGCGCATCGTGACCATCTCGCCGTTCACAAAGCCCGCCATTGACGCGCCCGCGAGGTACAGCGGGTCAATGATGGCCTGCGTCATGGTGAACGCCGCGTCGAGATCCGGCAGATTCTCCGCCGCCACCAGCAGCGTCATGACCTTCGTCATGGATGCGGGGTAAATTTTTTCGTCCATGCCCTTTTCGGCCAGCACCGTCCCGTTCTGCACATCGACCAATATGGCGGAAGACGAATACAACTCCAAATCGAGCGTTTGGGTCGTCTCCGACGACTCTGCCAGCGTTAGAGCAGGCTGCTCGGGTTCTGGTTCCGGCTCAGGTTCCGGTTCGGGTTCTGGTTCCGGCGACGGCTCCGGGGCGGGTTCCTGCACCTGCGTCTCAGGGACAGTGACCTCAGGCTCGGAAGGGGCGTCTGTCTCGCTGCTCGTGACCGGTGTGTCGAGATAGGGCTTTACGAATTGCCGGTGCGCGTAGTAGGCTGCGCTGCCCAGAAGTGCCGCGCACACAAGAAGCGTCAGCACGACGCGGAGCACCCGGCGGCGCTTTGCACGCCTGCGGTCGCGCAGACGGTCGAACGCGGGCGCATTTTCAGGGTCAAACTGCGATTGCATGTCATTGTTCATATTGGACTTCTCCTGTTTGGAATTCGCGATATTCCTATTTTACCACATCTGCGCCCTTCCGAAAAGAGGCAAAGCTAAAACAGCGCAAGTCCTTGCGCCGCAGGGACTCTACCGCGGGTAGACCGGGCGTTCAGACGTGTAGAGCGGGAAAAAGCGTTTTTTGAATAGCATTTTGCGGCACGGCGCGGTATAATATGCTTCAGAAATTAAGAACCGGAGGTCACACATGGAAAAACGTTTTCAAATCGTAACAGACTCCTCCTGCGATCTGCCGCAGGCGCTGGCGGATGAACTCGATCTTGCCGTCCTGCCGCTGCATGTTCTGATTGGGGAGCATACATACGCCAACTATCTCGACGGCCGCGAGATCGGCTTCAAGGAGTTTTACGACAAACTCCGCAACGGCGAACGCGCCACCACGAGCGCCGTTAACGTCTCGGAGTTCACCGCCGTCATGGAGGGAAAACTGAAGGAGGGTCTTGATATCCTCTTCATCGGCTTTTCCTCCGGACTGAGCACAACGTATCAGTCCGGTGCGATCGCCTGCGACGAACTGCGGGAAAAATACCCTGAGCGAAAACTTATCGCCATTGATTCGCTCTGCGCGTCTCTGGGCGAAGGTCTGCTTCTGTATTTGGCCGCAAAGAAGCAGCAGTCCGGCGCGTCCATAGACGAGGTCGCGGACTATGTCCGTGAGACGATCCCGCATCTTTGCCACTGGTTCACGGTCAACGACCTGATGTTCTTAAAGCGCGGCGGCCGCGTCGATGCGGCGACGGCCATCGTCGGCACCGTTTTGCAGATCAAGCCCGTCATGCACACCGATGATGCCGGAACGCTCAAGAACGTCACCAAGGCCAGAGGCCGGAAAGCTGCGCTCAAAGCCCTCGCGCAGAAGCTGGCCGACACGGCTATCAACCCGGCGGAGCAGACCGTTTTCATTTGCCACGGCGACTGCATCGAGGATGCGGAATACACGGCCGAACAGATCCGCGCCCTGACCCCGGTCAAGGATATTATTATCAACTACGTCGGCCCCGTCATCGGTGCCCACACCGGCCCGGGCGTGATCTCCGTCTTCTTTGTCGGCACGCACCGGTAAGCATACAAAAATTCCGCGGCTCCCTGAACATATCGGGGAGCTGCGGGTTTTTATATTGGTGCAGCTATGAGATTCAAGCATTCCCGGCGAACCCAGCGAAGCGGTTCGACGGGAAAGAGGAGGAAACGGACGCAGAGGATAAGAGGCTTCGCGCATGGCGCGGGGACTCGTTCTGTCGAGGCCGTTTCCGACGTGCCTCCGGCGGCCCTATCTTTTCCCTTGCGCGGGAAAAGATAGGGGAGAAAAGGACGCTTGGTTACGTTTGGCGCATATTGCGAATGCAATTCAGACAAGCCCTGATTTTTTGGTCGGTACGAACACACGGACTCACCTTACGAGCGCGATGGTACGCGCTGCCTGTTATGGTACAACTAAATTTGTGAATCGCTGCGTTTGAATATCTGCGGTAAAAATGCCCTGCAGTTAAAATTTGCAGGGCAGTACGAATTTGCCGGAGTCCTGTAGGGGCCGATGCCCACATCGGCCCGCTGGGAAGTTGCGAATTCGCCGAAGATTCCCGTAAAGTACGGTGCATCCTGCCGGGTCGATGTGGGCATCGACCCCTACGAAGCTTGTACGCACGGCGTCAGAAGTTTTGAACTGCTACATATTTCGCGGGAAAAGTCCAGAAAAACCGAAGCGGTTTTTCTGGTCGGTTCAAGGAGGCCCGGAGGGAAATCGAAATCCCTCCGGGCTCGTTTTCTTTTGCCAGCGTTTTCTTTTGGAGAAGGGTTTTGGAGAAGCAAAAGAAAATGCTGATGGGCAGTCGCTAATTTCAAAAAGCGTTATCACATTGATAAAAGTATCGTCGGCCGCAAAAACGGTCAGTTCAAACTGACCTCCTGACGGGTGAACAGGGCCTCGACTCTTGCTTTGAGGGGGGCGAGTTCCGGGGCGTTCAGGCTGTCTGCAGTTTGAATCACAGCGGCTGCGGCCTGCTGTGCGTCCTGTAGTGTCTCCAAATCCATCTGCAGGCTTGCGACCTTTAAAAGCGGAAGTCCGTGCTGGCGGCTGCCGAAGAAATCGCCCGGCCCGCGCAGAGCCAGATCCTGCTCGGCAATTTGGAAGCCGTCTGTCGTTTTACAGAGTGCCTGCAATCGCTTTTTTGTTTCCTCATTTTTCGTCCCGCTGACCAGCACACAGTACGACTGCGCGCTGCCGCGCCCCACGCGCCCGCGCAGCTGGTGCAGCTGGCTGAGGCCGAAGCGCTCGGCGTTTTCAATGACCATCAGTGTCGCGTTCGGCACGTCCACGCCGACCTCCACGACCGTCGTGGAGACGAGAATGTCGGATTCTCCCGCGCGGAACGCGCTCAGCGCTGCGTCCTTTTCCGCGCTCTTCATCCGCCCGTGCACCAGCCCGACGCGAAGATCGGGGAATACCTCCTGGCGCAGCGTCTGCGCCCAGCTTTCGGCGGATTTTATGGCGTTTTCTTCGCCGTCTTCCACGGCGGGGCAGACGATATAGACCTGATGCCCTTCCGCGCACTGCTTCCGAATGAAGACGTTCAGCCGCTCACGCAGCGCTTCGCTGACAAGAAATGTCTCGACTGGCTGCCTGCCAGGCGGCAGTTCGGAAATCACAGATACATCCAGATCGCCGTAGGCGATGAGGGCCAGCGTGCGCGGGATGGGCGTGGCGGACATGACGAGCAGATGCGGCGCATCCCCCTTTTCCGTGAGCCTTGTGCGCTGCGCGACGCCGAAGCGATGCTGTTCGTCAGCCACGACGAGGCCGAGGGACTGAAACTCCACACCGGTGCTGATCAGCGCGTGTGTTCCGATGATCAGCTGCGCTTCGCCGGAAGCAATCTTTTCCCGTGCGGCACGTTTCTGCGCCGGGGTCTTTGAGCCTGTCAGCAGCAGGACATGGACGCCAAGCGGCCCCAGCAGCGCCGACAGCGTCTTTTTGTGCTGCTCGGCCAGAAGTTCCGTCGGCGCCATGAACGCAGCCTGTTTCCCGTTTTTGACTGCACAGAAGCAGGCTGCTGCCGCAATCATCGTCTTGCCGCTGCCAACGTCGCCCTGCACGAGCCGATTCATTACATGTCCGGAGGACAGATCATGCAGGATTTGTTCGATCACGCCGTTCTGCGCGCCCGTCAGCCGGAAGGGAAG
>OLQA01001135.1_pt1 | contig 24279 bp, 33 predicted proteins | sample 1673151 | NCBI WGS metagenome assembly OLQA01 (sample SAMEA3136760, study PRJEB25190) | human gut metagenome | biome: human gut; feature: human-associated habitat; material: faeces | place: Austria | collected 2013
GTCAATGCCGCAGGCCATCCCGCTGATGATCTCCGCTCCGGCCAGGGCTGCTGCCTCCGCAAAAGAACCGTTGAAAGATGAAATGACACCCAAACTCAGAAAAAGGCTTTTCGCGTCGCTCGGTTTTCTTTTGGTTTTGATGTATTTTTCTATGGGGCACATGATAGGGCTTCCCCAACCGCAGATAATCGAAGATCATGCGGCGGTCGGCGGACTTATCCAACTTTTGCTGACTGCGATCATCATGGTAATAAACCAAAAATTCTTCATCAGCGGCGTTAAAGGACTGCTTCACCGCGCTCCGAATATGGACACGCTTGTTTCGCTCGGTGCGGCGGCGTCGTTCGGTTACAGCACATATATCCTGTTCAAAATGATAGTTTTCCCCGAGCAGGCGATGCATCTTTATATGCACGAACTTTATTTCGAGTCCGCGGCAATGATTCTGACGCTGATAACGCTCGGCAAAATGCTCGAAAGTTATTCAAAGGGAAAAACCACCAACGCCATAAAGGGACTGATGGAACTTGCGCCGCGTACCGCAACGTTGCTTGTTGACGGCAAAGAGACAACTGTTCCCGCCGAACAGGTTAAAAAGGGCGATATTTTCATCGTCAGACCCGGCGAAAGCATTCCCGTTGACGGAGTGGTTCTCGAAGGTCACAGCGCGGTGGACGAATCTGCGCTGACGGGCGAAAGCATTCCCGTGGACAAAGACGTTTCGTCTCCCGTTTCCGCGGCAACGGTCAACCGTTCGGGCTTCATCAAATGCGAAGCGACACGCGTGGGAGAAGATACCACGCTTTCGCAGATTATAAAGATAGTCAGCGACGCTGCGGCGGGAAAAGCGCCGATAGCGAAAATCGCGGACAAGGTTTCGGGCGTTTTCGTTCCCGTCGTTATCTCAATCGCGGTCGTAACGCTTGTTGTTTGGCTGCTTATCGGCAAAGACATAGGCTTTTCTCTTGCAAGAGCAATATCGGTCCTTGTAATCAGCTGCCCCTGCGCACTCGGGCTTGCAACGCCCGTGGCGATAATGGTCGGCAACGGCGTCGGCGCACGCCAAGGAATCCTTTTCAAGACTGCGGAAGCGCTTGAACAAACAGGCAAGGTAAAAACCGTGGTTCTCGACAAAACGGGAACCGTCACGCGCGGCGAACCCGAAGTCTGCGACATAGTTCCCTGTGCGGGAACAGATGTATCGTCCCTGCTTTCGGTTGCCGTTACGCTTGAAAGCAAAAGCGAACACCCTCTTGCAAAGGCGGTTATGAAATACGGCAAGGAAAACGGCGTCACCGTTCGCGTAACAACCGATTTCGAAGCCATGGCGGGTAACGGACTGACGGCTCTTTCCGACGGAAAACCTCTGTTCGGCGGCAAACGCGAATTTATAGAAAGCAAAGTTTCCGTTCCCGAAGATATGAAAGCAAAAGCCGACGCGCTTGCGTCCGAGGGCAAAACTCCGTTGTTTTTTGCCCGTGAAAACGGTCTTTGCGGAATTATCGCCGTTGCGGATAAGATAAAACCCGACAGCGCACAGGCAGTCGCCGCTCTTCAAAAAATGGGCATCCGCGTGGTAATGCTCACGGGCGACAACGAACGCACCGCACAGGCGGTAGGCAAACAGGCAGGAGTCGATGAAGTTATCGCAAACGTTCTTCCCGCCGAAAAAGAGGCTGTCGTTACCCGCTTGAAAAAGGACGGCAAAGTTGCCATGGTCGGCGACGGCATAAACGACGCTCCCGCGCTCACGGCAGCCGATACCGGCATAGCGATAGGCGCAGGCACCGATGTTGCGATAGACGCGGCGGACGCCGTTTTGATGAACAGTTCGCTTTCGGACGTGCCGAAAGCCATAAAACTCAGCCGCGCAACGCTCCGCAATATCAAAGAAAATCTGTTCTGGGCGTTCATTTACAACACGGCTGGCATTCCGCTTGCCGCAGGCGTATTCATCTCCCTGCTCGGCTGGGAAATGAACCCGATGTTCGGCGCGGCGGCTATGAGCCTTTCAAGTTTCTGCGTCGTTATGAACGCACTCCGACTCAATCTGATAAAACTCGGTTCTCCGACTCACTCGGAAGAACCCCAAAAAACCCCTGAAAAGGAGACGATATATATGGAAAAAGTATTTAACGTAAAAGGCATGATGTGCCCGCATTGCGAGGCGCGTGTAAAACAGAGTGTCGAGAGCCTCCCGCAGGTCGCTTCCGCTGTCGCGGACCACAAAACGGGCACCGTAACGGTCACCCTGACCGAGGCCATCGCCGACGAAGCCATCGAGCAGGCGATAACTTCCCAGGGCTACGAAGTGGTCTGATATTCATTGTTTTTAAAGGACACCTTGCAAACGGACGGCCCCGTGCGTATCGGCTGCGATATTGTCTGCTGTTCATTGTTTTTCCGCAGATATTTTGTTGACTGAGAGAACGGTGTTTGTCTGACGCAAAGTTGTCTGCTGTTCAAGGTCCTAATTGCAAAAAAAAATCTTCGAGTTCACCTCGAAGATTTTTTTTATCTCATTGTATACCCGAAAACTATTTGATGAAAAAATAAGTTCGGATAATACTCTTTTGGTGGAGAATTGCGCCCGTCACTCGAACTCTTTATAGTCTACAAGAATGTATTCTTAACCACGTCCGCTTTGCGATGATTTTATTTTTTCAAAAACGCTTCGACCGCTTCCCTTACGATCTGCGCCTGAGAAATACCCTCGCGGACGCACTTTGTCTTAAACTCTTCGACCATTGCCTTTGGTAGGCAAACTGTTATTGTGCCGTATGTCTTTGCGTTATAGCGTCTTTTGACCGCAGAAGACGTCTTTGTTTTACGCTTCTTCTCTTCTTCCATTTCGCCACCCCCAAACTGTTCTGAATATATCCACAACGAGAATTGTAAGATTGAGAATTATACCGATTTTAAGCAGCGTTGTCATGCCGTAATATGCAGAAAGCATAAGCAGTATAAACATGGAAAATAAATTATTTCTTTTTCCCACTTGAAAAACCTCCTTATTTGTGTTATAATACTATTGCCCCCTAAGGGGGCGGGGCTTTCGCCCCGCTTTGCCTACCACTTTCGGATGAGTGTTATCAAAGAGATTATTGCGGTAATGACCTTGATAATGAACTCTGCTATCTCAAAAGCGGTAGGCTTTTCTTTTCGCTTTTTCATTTTTAACACCTCCTTTGTTCTTTATGTATATATTATACCATACTTTCAGAAGTATGTCAATAGGTTTTAAGTGAACAATTTGTAACATATTAAAAATACAACAATTTTGTATTTTAAGAAAAATAAATTTAAGGAGTGTTTTTTATGTTTAATGACATTTCGGCAAAGATCAAGGCATCGGCACAGGTTCTTATCTGGCTGGGTATTCTCGCTTCATTCGTTTGGGGTACCGTGATTCTCGCTTCGACAGAATCATATACAGGTGTCGTTGTGATGGTCGTCGGTTCAATTTTGTCATGGATTCTCTCTTTTTGTATGTATGGATTCGGACAACTGATAGAGAATACGGAAGTATTGATAAACAAAAATTGCGAAGAAAAAACAGATAGTCCTGTGAGCGATAATTGCGAAGCCGTTGAAAAATAGAAGTATTTAAGACACAAAAAAACACCGACAAACACAAGGTTTGCTGGTGTTTTCTCCTTATGCAAGAAAATCACTCTCTCGCACCCTCTTTACAACATCCTCAATCGTCGGACACGTCGTCTTATATATCTTCAAGCACACGCCCGAAGTTCCCTCAATACGATATACATTCCAATGATTCTTTTTCTCTTCTATTGTAAATTCTTTTCCGTTCTTAACGATATACAACGACATTGCCTCCTACAATATTTTCCATATTATAGTACAATGCCTTAAAAAAGTCAATACCAAAAATAAGAGACCGTGAGAACGGTCTCTTATCTATTCATTTCAAAAACTCCGCCGCAGCATACCCTATAAAGTCCCTGCCGCCGTGGTTGACGATTATGCAGTCCCAAGTATACCCGTCAGCCTTACAAATCGCTTCCTGCACGACCTGTACGGTAGTTCCTCTCGGTATGTAGAAAAATCTCTTGCCGTTCTGCGTCTGCGCTTTGCTACGAAGAGCAAGCGCGTCGGTCGTAACTTTGGTCCGAACCTCGCCGCTGACAACGCCGAATTTAATCACTTTCTTTTCCCCCTTCGGAAGTGTCTTAAAAATAAGTCCTCTTGCATTTTTTATCGTCGTAAACTTCGGGTCTACAAAAAACAGGTTTTCGGGCTTTGCGGTCCCGTGCGTCGTGGTTATAACCCAACTTCCCAGTGTGTTCTTCTGCCAGCCGCTGCCTTTCAGACCGCCCTTGCCTGCGGACATATGAACATGGTTGCCGCTTGCGTGAGAAGTGCCTTCGTGCCCGATAAGTTCGCCGCGCTTGTATTTACGTCCGACGTAAATGCCGTTTCTGCCGAAATCGGAATTGTTCATGTGCACAAATTTTATCGTGCAGATGTCATGCGTTCCGTCCGCAAAATCGACCTCGGATGTCGAAACGAGCCACGCGCCGTTCGCGTGATTTGCACCCGTTACGTCGCCTGCGATTTTGACGACTTCCATTTCATCGCATGGGCAATAGAAAGGCTCTCTGCCGGTGTCCTTACCCGCGATGTCTATCGGATAATCCGCAGGCGTTCCGTGCGAACTGATATAGTGCGAAGTTTTTCCGTCGTAGGTCTGGGTTATGCCCATAATCTTCATCGGAAACGTCAGATAGTTCTTTGCCATATCATTCACCCTCTTTCAGTTCGGGCAAGCCCGCGACCGATGTCAACAGAGACAGAATGCCCGCAAGCGCAGCCGCAGAAACAACCGCGACCCAATTAACATCGCCGATAACCACCGAAGTGCCTATCATGGCAACCGCTGTCTGTGCCACCGTCTTGACGGCTCTTATACCCGCCGCCTTAACCCAAGTCTTAAAACTGTTTTTCATTCTTATTCGCTCCTCCTTTCGTTGTAACTCTTATCCACTTGTCGTGTATGTATGAGTTCTGTTTCAAATCATTCATATAATGGTCGTAAACCTCATGCGCATACTCCCATTCGACCTCGTCCTTTACACAACCGTTTTCGAGGTCTCTCATAAAACCTATCAGGTAGGCGCGACATTCGCGTATATCGAGCTTATCGACGCGCTTGAAAACCTTGTTCATAGCTCGTCCGATAAACGCCGAAATCACGCCGAGCGCCGTTATAATGCTCGCAATCGTTATTATTGTGGAGGCTATATCCGTCATTCGCTCACCCCCTCAATCCATCTCTTCGTTTATTGTGATAATCGGGTCGGTTGGATTAGACACACATACAAGTCGTATATAAGCAGTATTTTCTGCGGCAGGAACAGCCCCTTTGATACTGTTAATGTATGCCAATACATTGAAAGTTGTAACGCCGTCAGTCCCCGTTGAGAAAAATTGAGTTTGTGCGTGTGGATTACACGTCATTACACAAGTATTCTTATCCGTGTAAATAGCAACGCGTCCATCATTCGCCCCGCCAATTGCGGAGGTAACATCTATGTTCTTAAAGCGAAGAGTGTCGTTTTTGGTACAGGCAACAAAGTTTGTAATATCCCACCCAGCGGCGGCAACAACAGCATTGCTTGAATTTATCCGTTTGCCTGTCAGCCATTCCTCGCTTGTCTTATCCGCGTGGTTTGTAAAAGTCGGAGCAGACGGAACAGCATTGACTGTAATAATAATATCTCCTGTTACCTTTGGAATAACGATTGTCCCGTTTGAATAGTATGTTGACAAATCAACACCTCCCATTGTTATTGTTATAGCCGCACCTGTAAGGGTATAGCCGTCGTTGGCTGTTATAATTGTTCCGTATGATTGTCCGTCGATAACCGAAATGCGTCTATTGTTCACGGAGCAATTTGAAAGTGTGTAAGAAACCGCTCTATATAATTCCTGTTTGTCTCCGCTCCATGCTGATGGCGTTATATCGACTCCGCCCATAGAAACTGTTATATTCTCAATCACAAAACCGTTTGACGGTGTGATTTTTGCCGTATACGGCTGAAATTCTGTCGCCGTTGTTGCGTCATTATCATTTACGACGTTTGTGAGTGTATTTGTGACGGAGTACGAATCAAGTGTGGCGGTAAGTGTTTCGGGAGTTCCGTCAATCATTGCAGAACGAAAAGCGTTTATTTCGTCAACAGTAAATCCGAGCGAAAGAACAAAATAAATAGAGTGATTGCGGAAAGTGTCCGCAACGCCGTTCGGAAGTGTAACCGCCTTTATTTCATTTATAAGCCCTTTCCATTCGCTCTCATTTCTTCGTCTTGCGTGGAGGTCGGTATCTGTTCCGCTATAAAAACTTGTCAATTCGTAGTCTTTATCAACGTCGCTCTGACCTACCCCAAGCAATGCTTCAATAACACAAGCGACCGTTCCGGTTCTGTCTGCGCCGGTAGAGCAATGAAAGATAGTCGGTCTGCTATACTTTGCGCCATTGAATAGAAATTGAATAATTTGTTTCCAGACTTCCTTATTTTCTATCGTATACCATTGATAATATGGAGGTCTGCAATATTCAATATCATTACCCATTACAGAAGTTGTTCTTGTAAGGTCTTGTCCTTGCAAATCAAGTTCTCTTTGTATGCCTAATTCATCTATAAGAACATCGCGTGCGTATACAGTAGGCTGACCACAACGATAAAGCAAACCATATTTGATTTTACCCCCGTCACAATTCCAACCGCCCAAATCACGCATATTCGGGCAAAATGGGTTATTCTGACTGTCATTTCCTGCTTCAATCCATCTCAAAGTGTCCAAAGGTTTTATTGTCCCTGCTTTATTTGTAGATGAAAACGGTGTCTCTTTGTTTGGAACTTCATTTTGATAGGTGATATTATCAACAATCTTTCCTATCGGTTTTGTGTTGCTTTGAACGGGCGTTGCAGGTGCGTAGTTTGCAATTTGTGATGTCGAATAATCGGTCGGGTCATACGTCACTTTTGCAATAAAGTTTCGAACCGACTCAGGGCATTGATGCCATTCAACAATCTCTTTTCCAGAGGTAGAGATAGCATTTATAGCCGCAGGCATTTCAGAAGTCTTATATTTATTGCTCGTTCCATTTTTAGTACGCAGCGCGTCCGCTATTGCCTGTATATCCGTTTCGCTGTAAAGTTTTAGTGCCATCAATAACTCACCTCTCTTGCGTCAAGGCTATTTATATAGTCATAAACCGCTTTTGCAGAGAGAATCCCTGTGTGCAATGGGTTTTCTGGCATTGAAGTATTCAGAGTGTAGGAAAAAGAACCTATTCCGCTCATATATCCGACAATACCGTTCGATGTAGGCTTGGAGAGAAAGTTCACGATTTTAGCCGCAACATACTCTTTCAGTGCTTTGTTGTTCGGAATATCTAACGCATCCAGTTCAACAGAAACTCCCGCATCCGTGATTTCTTTTATTATTTCAAACCCGGCAGAGTTGAAACCGAAAAGCCCCTCGATGATATTCGTCGGCTTATCCAACTTACCGGCCACTTTCGCAACTTCTGCTTTATCAGCATCCGTGTAGTCATTTGTCGAAAGTCCTTTGCCTGTGACCTTATCAACCTTGTTCTTGAAGTTTGAATAAACGTTTGCTTCGACTTCCGCGATCTTCGCGTCTATTCTGTCTATCTGTTCTGGCACGGTTTCTTCGAGAAAAGATTTTGCGCTGTCTGTATAGTCGTTCGTCGAAAGCCCCTTTCCCGTAACCTTGTCTACCTTGTTTGCGATAATATCGAGGATGTTTCGGTAGACATCAGGTGTGAATGCTTCGGCGGGAACATCGAGGATCGAACTTATACACGGAATCTGTGCGGGAGTAGAGGTTTTTAGCGTGTTTTCGGTGCTATCGCCCGCAAAAAAACCAACAAAAAGCATTTTTGCTTGTATTACCGCAGGCAGCGGGCAGGAAGTTCCCGTAAACGGGACATCTATATATGTATACTCGCCGCCTTTAATCCATACAAGACGAGCGGTTTTTGCGGAGATGTTTGTCCATTCATCGTCAAACGTGACGGTAAGCGTGTCGCCATCATTACCGCAGATAAGAGATTCTGTTGATGTAGTCTGCGCAATTCGTTTACTTACAGTAATCTTAAATTCCATTTTTTTCTCCTTATTTTATCGAGGATATCTTTCTTTTTGACGCAATCGCTGCTGTCAATATCGAGGATGATAACGTCGCTTTCGATCTTGTCGGGTTCAAGAAATCCTCTTCGATAGCGGTCAAACCATATTCGTCATCTATTCCGAGGAAAGGGATTTTTACCTTGTATTTTTTCCCGGGAATAAGATCGGGGGTCACGACCGCTGATGCAGTAAATTCGGTTACAACTTTTTTCCTTTCGGCGAGACGCTGATTCGCGTAGGCTATCAATTCATCAACATCTGATGTGTCAACTTCTTCAAGTCCGATTATATTGCCGTATTTTTGAACACTTTGATAATCGTACACCATTCGTTCGAGCGTTCCGTCTTTATTTTTTGCGAGGATTTTGGTTGCGAAGTCCCCACTCGTTGAATTTATTTTTACGTCGGTTATATTTTTGCCGCTTTCAAATGTTGTTTTTCCATCCGACGGAAAAAAATCGTCTCTTAACCATATACGGCGCACGTTTGATTTTACATCGTAATGAAAAAGCAGTCCTATTGTTGATCCTGCGTCTGTGATACATTTATAGATACTCTGTCCGTTCTCCCAACCACCAAAAAAGTCGTATGTATTATTCCCCTTTGTCGGACAGTCAGTCTCTCCGATAAGTTCGAATAGTGCATTGGTCGATGCGCCTTTATCTTCGTTATAAGCCTCAATGCAGCCGAGCAGGGCAGGGCGGATCGCACCGACAGTATACGGCGCGGAAAACCGACAAACATCTTTAAGGAAAGCAAGTTCGCCTTCAAGTTGATATGTCACAGACCCATTGTAAGTTTGAGAGGGGAGAAGAGGGCGTCCCCAAAACACAATATCATCATCACGATAGATACGGATACAGTCTTTATAGGGGGCAAGCCCACCTGCGGCGATTACTTTATGTTCGAGAGGAAAAGTTATATTTCCCGAGTTTATTGCGTTCGTTGTCCTTTTGACTTTAACTTCAAGTAAAGGATCTTTCCATTGTTCTTCGGATGTGTAGATTATCTCGTTATTTCGCTTAATTGTTATCATGGGGTTAAGGTTCCTTCTTTCCACTTAATCGTTGTAGGCGCGCCGGAAATCCTGATGACAGATTTTCCGCGAGGAATGTATATTCCTGTTTGGAGGTTTACCCCTCCTTTTGCGGGGGAAGTATAGCTTTGAGAAGACCCTTTGAAGATTGTAAAGTAATTACTCGCATCACATACGAGCTCCGTTGCCGGTCTTCCATTGTTCGAAATGGTTATTTCTGCATTTCCATCACTCGGCGGAACAACGAGCTGTGTTCGATATTCGCTCCACAGGTACGGTTCCATTTTTCCCGTGATGACAACCGTCGAATAGTACGGCGATTCCGTCTTGTCGGTTACAGAAATTCTTCCCGACATTGTTTTTCGAGGAAAATCCGGAAAGGCAATCAATGTTAAAAAACCGTCAAGGTTGTTTACCATATCCTCGATAATCAGCCGACGTGCATTGCGTGTCGCGAAAGACGAAATCAGCGTTATGCTCAATGTTCGCATCTCGTATCGAGGTGTGTTGTCGTACACGTCTGTGTAATCAATTTCCCCATCTCCGTAAGCGATGTTGAGATAATTGGTCTTCTGCTTCGGTTCGGACAAGGACCACTTATTAAGTGTGAAATGTCCGTCTGCCGCCGTGTCATATTCGCCGAGAATAAACCCTCTTTTAGTCATCAGAATACACCTCCCTCGGCAAGGGCGCGGCGTTCGCCGAGACGTTCGTCGATGTCGTCAATCGTTTCTCCGACAAGAACACGTCCGTCGAGATATATACTCTGCTTTTGGCTACCTGTTAAGATTTCTGCAAGCGTGTCAAGTTTAGCCTCGATACGCGAATAGTCTGATAGTGCAGAGCTTTCGTATGAAGTAACTATATTCATTCTCGTTTGTCCATCCGCATTGTACGCATTTTTAATTTCGGCGATCTGCTCTCGCGCCCTGCGCTTTAATTCTTCGGTCTCGCTCGTGATGCCGTCCGCTATGCCGAGAGCGAGAAATTTGCCGACTTCATCGCGAAATACCTTTGACGGGGATTTTATTTGCGCTGCTTGTTTTGCGGCGCGAACAGCTTCGTTTACAACTTCGTTGATTGGCGGCACGAGCGCATAATGCTTGCTTTGGATTCCGGCTGCGATACCCTCCACCATGTTCTTACCGAGTTCCTGATACTCTTTCCGTGCTTCATCGGCTTGTTTCTTTGCATTTTTAATTCGTTCTTGTGCTTGCTTCTGCTGTTCTTTTGTCATGGATTTTTCAGATTCAGCATAATCTTTTTCCATGAGTTCAAGAATAGTTTTACTTTGCAGATACTGTTCTTTAAGTATTTTTTTTTGCTCTTCGCTGCCTTCTTTCGCCGCCTCTGCCGCTGTTTTGAAACCTTTGCCGTAGTTTGTCAATATCCTAACCGCTTCGTCCGTGTCCCCCGCTAATGCGGCTGTACTCGCACTTCTGTATGCATCTATTGCGGCGTATGAATCTTTAACATGCTGCGTCGCTTCTTTATACGCTGCTTCTTTTTCTGTGATTGAATTCTTCAAAGCTTCAACTTCTTGCCATATTGCATACCTACGGTTAGTTGCCGTTTGGAGAGTGTTTATATCGCCGCTCTTTCTCGCCTCGTCGACACGTTTTTGCGCTTCAATCAATTCGGGTTCTTTTTTGATGAGTTCATTTTGTAGTTTGAGTATCGCATTATATATATCAGCTCTTGCAGCCTCTTCTTTTGAAACATTTTTAACAGCTTCCGCATATGTATCTTCGTACGCGCTTAACAGTATTTGCGCTTTTTTTGCTTCGATTACCTCGTAAATTGATTGTTTAAGATTCCCGTTTTTATCAACAACGTCAGAAATTTTTTTGTATTCTGTACCAAGCGCATTGTTTAGAGTGTTTAAGATAAACTGTGCACGAGCCTCTTCTCCTGCTTTTACCTCCCCATTTGCATCTACGATTTCGTACAACTCGCCTGCCAATCTTGTCGCATTTTCAATTTGTGCAAGATTCGCGTCTGCTAATTCTAATGCAGCCTGTCGCGTTTCTCTAAAAGATTGGGCAGCTTCGTTTGAGGCTTCTATCGCTTTGAGTTGCTCATCGGTCAAGACCTCGGTTGCTTTTGCCGCTTCCTTTTGAGTTGTTGAGAGTAATGCTACCGCTGCTACAAGAAGCCCTATCGCTGTAATAACAGCTCCTATCGGGTTTGCGGACATTGCAGCATTCCACAAGACCTGCGCTTTCGTCGCAAGCCCAACCCCTGCCGTCAATCCTTTAACCGCCGTTGTTGCAGCTGTTACGGCCGAAGTGACTTTCATTGCGGCGTTAAGTGCGGTAAAAGCGGCGACGACGGAAAAAGTTATATTGATAAGTGATTCGAGGTTCTCAACTACAAAGGATAGGGCATTCGCGACAACCGGAAGCACTTTTTTCGCGATATTCGCGAGGCTTCCGGAGAACTTTTTGATTGTGCTGTTTTTTTCAAGCGTTGTTATAAAATTCTGAACAGCGGGGATAACTTGCTTTTTTAATTGCGGGGTAAACTCCTTAACAAAACTTGCTTTGAGCGCTGTAAGTTTTGTTTGAACAGGTTCCATTGCCGCGCCGAGAGCCGCCTGTGCGTCTGTGTATTCAGAAGTTGCTTTGCGCGCCTCGATAATACCTGCATTGTTATCTCTGTACTTCTGCGCTGCGTCAGCATAGAGTTCGTTCAGAGTCTCTGTTATAAACGCAGAGCGTTCTTGCTCTGTCGACAACTCTGAAAGTGCAATCTTAAAAAAGTCTTCGGCGCTTTTTGCCTCGGTAACTTTTTTATTATATTCTTCGTTTGCCTTTGTATTTGCTTTCAGCCTTACTCCGAATGTTTCGCCTGCTGTCGCCGCCCAGTTGAGTGCGTCGGTTAAAACGCCCGTCAATTCGCCGGTTTTGGCGGTTTCGTTTGCAGCCTCCGTCAACCCCTCGATGGGAAGCGAATCTCCGAACGTTCCCCAGATACCGGTGCAGATATCTGTCCATGTCGCCATGTCCTTTTCTGTGGAAACGAACTTCGCAAGGTGGTTAACCGCTTCAACGCTTCTATCTTCTTCTCCAAGAACCGAATAAAAATCCTTATATGTTTTCGTCGCGAGCTCTGTCGAGAGGTTCGCCGATTGAAAAGCTGTTTCAAGCTTTCCGATGTCTTCGCGATATTCCTGTGTTTCTTGTGTGAGAGACGATAGCTCGGATATGCAATTACCCATGGCAGATACGAGTTTACTCGCGAGATTTCCCGCGAGTGTCCCGGCTGCGACATCAAGTTTTGACAGACCTTTTTCTGCCTTTTCCGCTTTTTCGTCTACATCTTTAATTTTTTCTGATGCTTTATTGGATTCGTCGCCGAGATCGTTTATTCCTTTCGCGACGTCTGCTGCTTCTTTTTCAAGTCGCCGAAGGTTTTGTTCAGCCTTGATGGTTTCGCGTTGCAGGGAACGAAAGGTTTCCTCTCCGATGTCTCCACGTTTTAACTGCTCCGCCGCGTTCTTTTCCGCCTCTCGAAGCATTTCAACTTCTTCTGTGGAATTACTGACAGCCTCCGCAAGAATTTTTTGTTTTTGTGCGAGAAGTTCGGTATTTGTCGGATCAAGTTTCAGTAACTTATTTACATTTTTCAGTTCACCCGAAAGGGACGCGCTTTTGTCCCATACGCTTTTAAGCGCGTCTCCGAGTTTCTTTGTGTCGGCGCCGATCTCGATGGTTAATCCTTTAATCTTTGTCTTGTCTGCCGCCATCTTTGAGTTTCTCCTTTGTTCCGAATTTTTTGCGCAACCCTTCGCGGTCAATGTCTGTCTGCTGTAAGCGCCATGCTGTTTTCAGATATTCCGTTCCCTTGTCTGTGCGTTCAAGCCTATCTATATAAGCATCCCTGCGAAGCACAAGAAAATCAACTATATCAAGGCTGTCGATCTCTCGGAACGACAGCCTTGAATAGTCGGACACGATTTTCTTCCAAACAGTCGTTACCTCAAACCCGTGTCCCGCATCGTCTCCGTCATGCGGAGCGTGCGGGAGTATCAGTTTTTTGTTTGGGTGTTTTCTTTTACGAAGGTTGTATACTCCGTAAAAAAGATTATGAGATCTTCGGCAGTAAGTCCGAAAGAATCGCCGATTTCCTCTCCTGAAATCTCGTAGAGATCCTTGTTGTTCGATATGAGGATTGCCGCAAGCGCACGCGCTTTTTCAAGCGCATCATGATCGTCTGATATGTGTTCGAGAATGTCAGCGTTTTTTTGTAGTTTTTCGAATATCTCAACCGTAGGTAGTTTTACCCGAAACAAGGTTTGCTTTTTGTCGCGCATAAGAACGGGCATTTCCGGCTGCGTGAGTTTGTTAAAATCGAGAATGGCTCTCATTTTTTTATTCTCCTTTTTCGTGCGCGCTGTGTGCTTACTGCCACTTTTGCGCTCACCTTTCAAACAGACTGATCTTGCCCAGGTGTCCCGCTCGGAATCTCTTCAATGAACTGGACGAGAGTTCCGTCGTCATCCTGCGGAACAGCCGTAAATTCGGGGTCAACCTGCGAGCCTGCTGTCATAGAAAACGAAAGTGACAGCCCTGCTGTGTTTCTGCCTACAATCATAATCCAAACATCGCCATCCTCTTTATCTTCGTGGTGAAAGCAAACGACGTAGTTCTTGTTTTTACCGTGCGATGCACCGCCTATTTTAAGGGTTCGCTTTCCATCCTTTTCAGATACTGCGGCACGATCGGTGAGTTTGGACAGAGTATTGCCGTTCCATGTTATCAATCCGAGTTTCAACTTCGCCTCTTCCTCTGTGGTGATGATCTTCATTACTTTACCGAGGTCATCTTTTTCCGTATAAGTGCTCTCTGTGTAAGTAAGGGCGGCACCGCCCTTAATCCATCCTAAAAGATTTTCCTCTGCGCAAATAGCAGTAAGTTCCGGCAGGGTTCCGGAAAACTCCATCATATACGCTTTGCCGCTGCCGAGGGTAATCACGTCTGAATCACGTTTACTCATTGTTTTTAATCTCCTTTTTTCGTGTATAAATCAAAAGTGTAAGAAACATAGATAAGACTTTCGTCTTCTATTTCTCCGATATATTTAGTCCATTCGTAAGGCGCTATAACATCTTCAACAACCTTTTCGCTTTCATAGTCGCGGGTGTCTGCGTATAGCTCAACTGTAACGGTGCTTTGTTTTGCGAGAACCTTTTTATCAGCTCCGAACCCCTCCTCAACCTCGACAAACCACACGATATACGGCGGAGAGGGGATAGAACGATCCTTATATTCGTTCCAACGACGCTCTGTAAACGGGATATTCGTCTTGGCGAGAAGAGCCTCGATTATGTTTTTAACTTTCATCTTTGATAATCCTCTCGACATCATGATTAAGCTTTGCTTGCGCTCGCAGTTCGACGACCTTCATGTGCGGGTGGGGTGATGTTTGTCCTACGACTTTGCCATTTCTGACGATGTTATGTCCCTTTTCGAGGAGGTGTACAAGTTGATATTCCGTTTTCGAATATATCTTGACTTCTCTCGAAAAAATATCATCCTTAACGACGGACAACTCTAAACTCTTGCGGTATTTTCCGTGAGCTCGGCTTTTACCTTTTCTTCGGGCTTTTCCTTTTCCTGTCGGAGCAATTGCGCGGACTTCCCGAAGGGCATAGTTGCCTGCGTCGCTTACCGCATCCTTAACTTCTTTTGTTAACCGATCGCTGTACAATCGCAAAGTGTCGGAAAGTGCATCGGAAAAATCTTCCGGTTTGATAGTAATCCATTCACTCATATCACGTCCGTACACCGACTTTTTTATGCAGATAAAGCTCGGTATCACCATCATCACGGTCGTATGTGCGATATATGGTGAAACGCCCATTTCGCGGCATATATGACGGTATATCAACTCTTTGCTGTTCGTCATATTCGTTTGTGTTAACAATTACGACAAGTTCAGGTTTTAATCCTGTTTGAGCCGCAGAGAAGAACTCATTTCTGCCAACGCTCTTAACCTCGGCATAAACTTCCGTCTTTATTTCTTTCCCTGTCGAAAGAATATCAACAAGCGTTACAACATCATTCTTCATAGCGGTAGTCTCCGGATAGTGTCATTGACGCTTTTAGTGCGTCATAGGCTTTTTGCAGCCGCTCCGCCCGTGTTTCGTCGTTTGCATACTGTATTCTGCACCAAATTACACACGCCTGTCTTATTAGCGGATCAGTATCGTCTTTTTTGTCTGTGACGCCCGACATCCGAAGATCCGCAAGGCAGGCAGTAACCTGCCTTGCGATATCAGCGTCAAGCATGTCATGTCGAATACGAAGCCCCGTTTTAACAGCGGCGATAGTTTCTGTATTAGCCACGATTATTCATCCTGCCTTTTAGGAGCCCTGCGCGATGGTAAGGAAGGTGAATCCGTTCTTATACGTTACGGCGCCTCCGAGCTGCGCGTCTCCTACGATAGTATCCATCAATTTGTTGATGGCAAAATCCGAGGAAACATTTATTTCGTAATCCGAGAAAAGGTCAAGCTCGAAGCATTGCGGGTTACCGTAGCACATCGTCTTTACAGCTGCGGTGCTTGACTGTGCTGTTCCTGCAAGGGCTGTCAGGTCATTGCAGATGCAATATCTTACAATAAGTCCTCCATCTTTGATAGTACCCGTATTCGGATTCTGCCCGTCAGGTGTAATCTCGTACACGGCTTTTTTCTCGTTCGTGCCGCGAATATCCCCGAAGGCGATAAGGTCTTTCTTGTTCAGGAAAAGATAGCCCTCGCCGACAACAGCGTCGTCACCTCCGTGCGCGAGGGTAATCTGACGGAGGGTCTTTTCATTGATAACACCTTTTTTTGTGGTGTCGATGGTCGCCGTCACACTTGCCGTAAGGGACGAATCTTTGAGTGCGTCCACTATGATAGCGGCAGCCTTTTTTCTCAACGAGACAAGGGACTGCGTAAGGACCTTATTTTCGTACACAAGCGGGGATTGTTTCTTCGCCTGCTTGCTGATCGCAGAAACAACGGCTATACTTTTAGGCGTGATAGTTACGAATCCGAAGGTGGCATCTTTTTCAGTCGCGCCAGATCCTTCGGTCTGTTCCGCTGCCGCATCCGCGTCGCTATCTATGTAAGCAACTTTGTTACTTCCCATACCCGTGCAATCCTCTGTGTGAACAAGGTCTACAATGCTTGACACGGACGCGCCGACCACGTCATTGATTCCTGAAACAGCGGTCGGTGTAGCAAGTTTACCGCTCGACACAAGCGTGCTTCTTGTTTCAACGGTCATATGTCCTGTCTTAACAAGTTCTTTCGCCCTTGCCTCTCTCGTCGGATCTGCGGCTGCGGGGGTCGGTATTACCGTACCCGCACCGTTCGCAATCGCGGAGCGAGCCTGCTGTCTCGTCTGCGCTTCGGACAAAAGCGCAACTCTTTCCTGTGTAAGGTTGTCAACTTCTGTGCGAAGACTTGCAAGTTCATCACCCGTCGCTCTGTCGAGAAGACCCTCGATTTCCGCGAGGCGTGCATTGATTTCTTCAATTCTGTTCATCGTTTTATTCTCCTTTGTTGATTTTAATTTTGATTTTTATTTTTTCGCGAAGTTCCGCATTTACCTTTTCTGCCTCTCTCCGGGCATTTTCGCCGATCACTCCGTCGACAAAACTCCTGCACTTCGCTTCTACCTCGGTTCCCTCGTTCGCCGGAAAGGTGACAGGGGACACGTCGTAAACTTTTTCAACCGACCTGTGAACAATCGTTCTTGTCGGCGCGTCGTAAAAATATTCCCTCGGACGAAACCTCCACGAACATTTTGTTATCATACCTGTCTTAATTTCTTCGTACATCTTGCGTCCGGATTCCGTCTTCGACAAATCAGCCGCAAAAAATAATCCGTGCTCTCTGACCTGAACGATAAGCGTGCCGTTTGAGGTTCTCGCAAAGACATGACCTCCGTGATTGAGATGCAATACAATGTCCGACATATCTGCATTGTCAAAGCAGCTTCGCTCGAACATTTCAAAAACATCATCACCGTCTTCTGCCTTAAACAAAAGATATCTCTCAAATGTCGCGGCATACCCCTCGATGTAGTATTCACTATCGATAAGTTTTTCTTTTATTTCAGGATTGAGCACAAGCGCTCTGACCTGTGCAAAGGACTTAAATTTTGTTTTGTCTGCCGGTGTCATCTTTTTTGTTCTCCTTCTTCTAACTTTTGTATCTCCGTATACTCTTTGCGGATGTAGTATAGATCCCCGTCTTCGACGTGCGGAAGATTCCATATATCCATAATCATATTTCGGTTGAATATACCTCTATCAAACATTTGTGCGCTGACAGAGAGTTTGTCTGCATTTGTCATATATTGCAGTCGGTTACTGCTCCATACAATGGCGTTTCCTCCGCTTATCATCTGCGGAGTGTAAAACATCGAAGTCATTACCTCTGACAGCTGTATTGCAAAAGGCTCGATTTTCCCTTCGTAGTATGCACTCCAAGCATCTCCGACCGCTTTATTTTCGAGAATGTCAAGATTGCAGCCGAAATATTTGAAAGCCCGCTCCTCGATCGTCTTGACCTGTTCGGGGTCAATAATCTGCGCTTGTGACTTAATCTGCTGAACATTGTTGTATGTGTTTGGGAAAAGCAGCATTCCGCCGTCTTCGGCGGAAAAATTTTCTTCTGTAAACCGCTTGCGCTCTTCTTTAACGTCCTTGCTTTTAGTGAGATTTGAGAGCGTCGCCATAAAGCGATACGCCGCCGAGGTCTTAATTCCTTCGGCGATACCTTGATTTTGAGTGTTGATGAGGTCCATCGTCGGTTGAAGCGCCCTGTTGTCTTCGCCTTGATAATCCGAAGTATATTGATAGTTTGTCAGGATTCCCACGCGTGACAATTCGATTGCAGCCTTTTGCCCTTTTGCGAAGGTGTATCGGAGATACTGCTGTTCTTGCTCATCCTCGACAATTTCCGTCATCTTTGGTTGTATCGGATAGCAGCCAACAGGATTGTCGTACTTGTCAAGCAGGGGAATGAGATAACATGTGTTTGTTGCATCAAGAATTGTTGCCACTCTGTATACGAACTGCGATGTCGTCATCCACGGATTGACTTTCGGACTTATTATTTTTTCGATTCCGAGGCTGTCTGCCCCTGAAAACGATGGAGTAAGTTTTGCCGAGTGTCGGGCAAAAGCACCTATACACGCCCTTGTCAACTCCATTTCGTACACACCCCCGTCAAAGGTGGTAAAAACGGGGGTGTAGCCGTTAAGCAACTCAAAATACTTAAAGAGTTGCTTTTTTTGTTTTCGTTTTCCGAAAACCATATCAAAAACACTCATTCGTTGTTATCCTCATTTCTTAACCGGTCTCCGATCTGTTCGCTGTGCTTTTGTCTTACCGTCAGCGCGTCAAGCACGGCAGCGCAACCGTCAATATGTTTTCGCGACTGTATTTTTGAAATTCTACACTTACGCGTCATCATATTCGAGACTATTGCGGTATTCATAAAATGGGAGACAAGCAAGGGATTTTGCCCGAGTTGAAGAGTTCCGTCCCGAAGAAGCCCCTCGCACTCCCTAATAACAGGTGTTAAGTTGTCTCCTTGAAAAACATCATCCGTGTGAAAACCATACGTTTGCAGGTCCTTAATGAGATACTGTGCTGTGTATCTGTCGTAACCTATCATTTGTGGTAGAATTTCGAAGTCCTCCACAAGTCCGACGAACCATTTATAGCAATCCTCATAGTCTATGTAATTATCGCCTGACGGTGTCAAAATTCCTCGTTGAACAAACAATTCATAGGGCACGCCCTCTGCCTCTTGCAGTTCTTTGATTTTGTTTGCCGGCATAAAAAACTTTGAAAATGTGAACAGTTTTTTATTTTGCTCGATAATCACGCAGCAACTTGTCAGGTCCGTTGTTTGCGAAAGGTCGATTCCTCCGACACAGTAAGTCTCGCGAAAGTCTTCAATAGAAAATGTTAACTCACTTGCTTTTCGAACAACACTTGCGGGCAACCATGCGACACTGCTGTTGACTTTTATGTTCCCGTACTTACATAGAAATTCATTTTTCTTGCTTAATGATTTTTCCGCGACTATTATTTCATCGCGGTAGTAAGATTCGGGCAGAGAAACGCCCATGTTCGGATTGCTTTTTCTTAATTCCTCGATATCGTTCCATTTGTCTTCATCGTCAATTTTGTATATCAGCGGCAAAAAACGGTATTCCCGGTCTTCTTCGCCGTAAAGGAACGCAGTTGAACGCATCATCAGTTCATCGTAGATACCGTTGTCGATATACCCGGCTGTCGAAATTGACAGTATCAGGGGCTGACGTCTTGCGCCAAGGGCTGATTTTAGCACTTCATATTGTTTAAGTCCCGCCGCAGCGTTCCACGACGCGATCTCATCACAAATACAGCCATGCGGATTGTATCCGTCAGATTTTTTTTCATTGAAAGCGATTTTTCGGATAATAGCCCCTGAAAAATCAATTTCGATACCTTCTCTTGTTTTTTTTGCGTGAGGACGAAGTTCTTCCTCCGCCTTTATCATCGCATAACACCCGTCATAAACTATTGCCGCCTGGTCAAGTTTAGGCGCGATGCAGTATATATCCGCGCCGATTTCACCGTCACAGTACGCCAAATAAAGCGCAATTCCCGAGGCAAGTAAACTCTTTCCGTTTTTTCTTGCAATAACAAGAAAGACCTCTCGAAATCTTCTGTTTCCGAAAGGATCAACAATGCCGAATATCGCGGAAATACAAGCCTTTTGCCATAATTCAAGTTTGAAGAGGTCATTCCGCCCTTTACTGTGGTGACAAAAATTTTCGATAAAGGCGATTGCCTTTTGTGCTTTGTGAAAATTGTAAAAGCATCTGCGGTTGTTAAGATCATCAATTAAGATCTTATATGCCGTTAATATGTCTTCTCCGACAGTTACCGAACCGGAAATTATCGCGTTGTAATACTCGCCGATTGCTCCGTACTTATTCACGGAACATCAATTCTTCAAGTTTGCTCTTTTTCTTCGCCGCAGGGCAGAGTTCGACAAGTTGCTTAACTATCGCGTTAAGGTTTTTAGCCATGGCGTTGTATATTTCCGTTTCCGGAGTTTTCTTAATGCCTTTTTGATTTTCTCCGTTTTGATATGCTTCGGTGTAGCCTTTTTCTGCTATGATTTTTTCAAGTTCTTCGCATGAAACAGTCATAAAAGCGGCTCTTTCAATAAGAGGCTTTATAATTTTTAATTTGTTCGGATCAATTTCCGAAAACACTTTCCGAAGTCTGCTTTTTTCTTTTTTTATCAGGCTTTCTTTGTCTTTTTCGCTCATTTTCAGACTACACCCCCTCTCGTCACACCTGCGGAAACTTTCGTACCTTCGCACTCGTTCATTCGGCTTTGATTATTTTTCGTCCGATGGGGGGAGTATTACATTCCCTTCGTCGTCGAAAAAAAATCTCGGCGCGCCGCATTCATCGGCAGGATCTTTCTCACGGTTGTGACACGTTTGACATTCGTAACGAAAGTTCTTTTCGTTAAGCGAGATATCTTCATCGCAAATATTCTTCGAAGTCAACCACACGATGTGGTGAACTATGCGCCCTCGGTCGCTGTGGCAGACTTCGCACAACCCGCCGTCTATCGCTTCACGCTTTTTGATATAAGCGTCGCGGGCACGTCGCCATGCCGGTGTTTTATAGAACCATGCTGTTCCGCTACCACGCACGCGAGCAGCCCTCCCCGTTTTATTCCGCGTGATTTCCCCAAGCCGAAAACATTTCAAACCTATCCTGCATATTCATCGTAGATGAAAAAGTGTGCTATTTTTAACCAACCCCACTTTCTCCATAGTTTTTTAACGAAATAAAAAGGATACGGGCGGATGCTCCGCCCGTAGTTCAAAGAATTACAACTTTCCTAAAATCAAGAAGTCTGTTGTTGTGCCAAAGACTTGCGCTGTTCGCAAAACAAACTTGACAGATGGCGATTGCTTCATCAAGAGTATTCTCGTCACCGTCGCCCTCGGCATTCGCACCCGCCGCGCAAGTTCCGCCGTAGTCATTCTGTGCTCGCGCATAAGCAGGCGCACGCGGTCGGTAAGCCCGTATACAAGATACATCAGACCGTCTCCGACTTCTTCTGCTTGTCCGTGCGGTCTACGGTCATATAATTCGCGCGGCCTTTAACTGTCAGCACGGTTCCGTCCACCGTCAAAGATACTTTATCCGCGTCCTCATAGCCTATAAGGCTGCACGCTTTCGCAAGCAGGTCAAAAACTTCGGACGGCAAATCCTGGCACATCCCGTTCAGCGTTAATACCGCTCGCGCTATTTTGTCTTTTCGCAGACACTCTGCCACCGAGGGTTCACAGTCGCAGCGTCCGCCCTCGATATGTAACTGTCCGCAGAACGGGCAAGTCTCCATTCCGTCCTCAACCTCTTCGCTCATTGCTTTATCTCCTTTCAGTCCCGGGTTATGCCGAGATATTTTTCAATTTCATATTTCGCCGTTTCAAAACCGTAACAGACCGCGCACTTATAGCCGGCAAGCATAAGACGCTCTATCCATTCATCTTGCGATGCAGATGTCTTATTCTTTCCGACCTTCATTTCGATAAACAGCCCGTGAAAGCCGCTTCGCGCCACGGCAAGCATTATGTCGGGCACGCCCGCTTTCACCCCTGCCGCTTTCAGCCGCGCCGCTTCGGTTTTACTGCGTAACCCGCCGTTCGGCACGGCAAACAGATTTTTCAATTCCGGGTGCGCCGCCGCTTCATAAAACGCCCATGTAAACAAGTGCGTCTGCTCAATTTCTTCTTGTCTTCTCACTTCATCACCTCATTTCTAACCCGCCCACACGTCGGCAGACCATGCGGGGATATGACTTTCGTCGTCGGTCTTATACATCACGACCGAGAGATACCAATTCGCATTGTACTCATTCCACCTCGGGAACGCCCTCACAAACTTATATCCCTTGTATCGCTTCTCCCAGAACTCCGCATCGTCAACGCGGTCGGCACACCATTTCTCAACCTGTCGCTTTGTCACGCCGCCGTCTTTGATTTTCACTTTCGGTTCTTCAATATTTCGTGAATAGATTATTCTCTTTTTGCCCGCGCATTGCTTCGAGATATATCGCGCCGCCGCTTCGGGACCGAACGTGTCCGGACGAAATCTGTCGCAGTTCACGCGTTCTCCCTTGTTCCACAGGTTCTCCATCGCCGAGCGAGAAAGCCCTCCCGTGATAAACAGGTGATAGTGATAGTTCGTCTGTCCTTTTTTCTCGCCCGTTTTGTATGTAACCTCTTCAATCGCTATCGCGTACTTCAAAGGCGCGGACAACTTTTCCGCCGTTCGTACAAGACGCGATAAAGTCTGCTCGATATACTTATTCGGCGCAACACGGCAAAGCGCTTCCGTGTCTTCGATGCTCTGTTCCACCTCGCGCAGTTTTCTTTTCCGCGCGTCGCGCACGCGGCGAACATAGTTTCGAATATTCCTCTGTGCTTCGTCCCAATCTTTCGGCGCCTGCGCCTGCGCATACGTCGGATGCATCAGGTAGTCCCCGTCGTCGAAGTTGGCATTGACAAGCCTTATAAGTTTTTTTATAGCCTGTTGACGGTTATATTTCGCCTGTGCCGCCGAACTTTGCTTTTCTTTCGGCGCGCGCGTCGGCATCGCTCTGCCCGACCGAAAAACGGGAAAGAAATCCGCTTCGAGCAATCTGCCGCTTACGGTTCGTTTCTCTCTCTGCATTTTCTTTCCCGCCTTTCTTTTTGATTTTATTTCTACGCGCCGAACACGGCGAACTTGTTCACGGTGTCGCTCACCGTCTCCATCACGCTGTTGTACAGCGCGGTTTGCAGATACATTCTGCGATGTTTGATAAGCGTCTCCGTCTTTTCAAAAGTCCGTATAACCTGTAACACATTTTCATGCTCGATTTCGCCGTAAACTTCTTTCACGGTCTGCGTCGGCACCTGCCGCCCCTCTATTTTAACAAAGCCCTCATCCGGGCGCACAAGCACGTCCGCGATTATTCGCGCAAGTTCTATCGCAAAAGCTCTGTCTTCTTCATCGAAGCATTCAAGCTGAATATTTTCCGTTACCCTGTTCAGTATCGCCCGAAAGGACGGGACAGGACGGGACGGAGCAGCGCAGCGCATCTTTTCATCTTCCGTTTTTTCAAAACTCCGCATTTTCAAAACCACCTCCGCATATCGTCCATTTAATACGATTGAATACAAGGTCGGAATAGAGCCGCCCCGCAGCTCCGTTTCCGTCCCGTATTCAACTGTCAAAGTACATTATATATAATATGTAGACTTATCTTTCTACGCAGAAAAGAACAGCGTTCTCCTTATCACAATCATAAGGCGCCATCTCGACCGTGGTATACACATCTTCTGCATTAGCACCAATCTCAACAAGCCTCGATGTTTTGGCCTCGCAATTGAGTTTCACTTCCCGACCTGCTTCCATGCCCGACAGCATATTCATAAGTTCATATACTTTCATATTATATATCTCTCCTAAAACGGAAGATCCTCGTCATCCGCCGCCGCAAGGTCGGCAAGATATTCGTCCCCGTCTTTCTTCTCCTCTGCCGCCGCTCCGCCCGTTTCCGCAGACGCCGCCGCTTCGGGCTTGTCCCTCTTTGATTCGCCGAACTGTATTTCCTCGATAAAGACATCTGTCGTTTTGACCTTTTTATCTCCTATCGTCCGCGTCGCTGTCCGCAGCGTGCCGAATATGATTATTGCCGAACCCTTTCGGAAATGCTTTCCGAGAAATTCCGCGCGCTCTCCGAACGCCACGCAGTCAATAAAGTCCGCCGCGCTCTCCGCCGCGTCTTTCGCCCTCGGGCGGTTCACGGCAACCGATACGCGGCTGTATGCTTTTCCGTTGCCGCTCTGCCGCACTTCCGGGTCATACGTCAAACGTCCCATAACAACAACTTTGTTGACGTTCATATCTTCCTGCCTTTCAAGTCAATAAACACTTCGCAGTCTCCGAACTTGACGGCTTCATACTTCGCCAACCGCCCGCGCAGAA
>OLQA01001137.1_pt1 | contig 24250 bp, 46 predicted proteins | sample 1673151 | NCBI WGS metagenome assembly OLQA01 (sample SAMEA3136760, study PRJEB25190) | human gut metagenome | biome: human gut; feature: human-associated habitat; material: faeces | place: Austria | collected 2013
AGAGTTCATTTATTCAATCAGATATCTCCGCCATACAAATACATAAGTATCAAGAAGGCGGGGTATTTATGGTTAGAGATACTGGATGAATTACATATATCTCTTTACAACTTCTATTAAACGGTTTTTGTATTTGTACAAATCGTTTAAAGAGTCGATATAAATACGCTCGAATTTTTTATTAGCATCCGGGATGAGAAGTTGTTTATTTCTTGCATCAAGATTGAGGCGACAAATCGGTTTTCTATTATTGTCTTTATATAGAATTCCAAAATAACTTTCGGTATCACGGTGAACTATATCTTCAACGGGTACGATACCCGCAAGAAGTCCGCGAATAATGTAGAAACTTTCAATTTCATCTTCCGTTGTAACAATCTTTGATGCGGGTTCTTTGATCTCGGGTTCTGATTCTTCATCTTTATCATAATCGTCAGCTAATGCAGAAGAAATTTTACTATTTACTATTTCATTTACAAAAGAAGAGAAAGCTCGTTTTACCACAGGCGTAAATTTTTCAATTATTCTCTGATTCTTTTGACCATCGTATATATCCGCTAAAATAAATCGAACAAAGTCTTCTGTCGGAGATTCAAACTGTTTTGTTAAGATGTTTTTTATTTGACTGCTATATTTAAGCTCTTCGGCAGTACTAAATATTTTGTCCTTATCAAAATTATCTTTACAAAATTTTTTTAATTCATTGATGGAAGAATCTTTTAAATTTGCCATGTCTATTTCTAGAAATGGCACAAGATCCATTTTGTTTGATTCTTCTAAATCTGTATAAAAACGATATATTATGCCATTTGTAAGAATGCCAAATTTAGCAGGAGATGTCCCGAAATATCTAAAAAGTTGAGATGAATGTTTGTCGAGTTGCTCTGAGCAACTTTTGCATTCGACTAAAATATTCGGCTGTCCATTTTCAAGGATTGCATAATCAACCTTTTCGCCTTTTTTAATTCCTACATCAGCAATATACTCTGGGCAAAATTCATTTGGATTGAAAACATCATACCCAAGAAGTTGGAATAAAGGCACTACAAGAGACATTTTTGTGGATTCTTCTGTAGTGATGGTGTCTTTTAAAGACAGTATCCTTTCTGAAAATTGTTTAATTACATCATTGAACTCCATACATTTTCCTCTCTTTCATATTTTATAAATCATCACCATATAGATAGTGGTGTTCAGCTCGGTGGAACATATCGCAATGTTCTTGAATAAATTCAACACGTTTCTGATCACGAGCAATCCGCTTCTTTAATCGTCTTCGTTCCGCTTGCAATTGCTTGATGCGATCAAGATAGATTTGAGCCGGTTCTGGATCTTTGTGTGGATGATGAGCATAGTATTCAATTTCTTGTACATTACCTTTTAAAAAGTCATCATTTGTTATATGACTCATGGCATGCTCATATGCCTTAAGCTGAGATTCATAATTCAATCCGGCATTGATCAGTATCGTGTAGCTTCCGTCTTCGTTCGGAACAACCATTTCATTTCCTTTTTTACTAGGAAAGTCCATAAGAACGACATTAACATCCGGTGTCGTCAATATCACCACGTTCCTTTCGTTTAAGCGCGAGAGCCATGCTATGCAGAGCTTTTAAGTCGTCCGGATCCATATCTTTCTGGACATCAAACAGCGCTTTCAGTTCTTTGTTTTCAAATATCTCTTGTGCTACCTGTGCAGTTTCGTTGTTTGTGTAGTATTCGTTGGTATTTTTTCCAGTGCGAATATATTCGGCAGTTACACCAAATAAATCAGCTATCTTCTGTAATTTAGCATCTTTAGGATTGCTTCTACCATTTTTCCAGTCTGAAAAAGTGGATTTTGTGATTCCAGTAGCCTTTGCCACGTCAGAATCTTTCATCCCTTTGGAATCTCTTAACTTGCAATAAATTTCATACATAATACACCTCTAAATAATAAATTCTGAAATCAGTACAAAAAGTTATTGACAAGTTCTGAAATCCGCACTATAATAAAGCTACAAAGTTCGGAAATCAAAACAGAATTAAGTTTTAATTCATTTGTCAATGTATCTGGTAAATATATTGTATCTGATTTCCGAACTAAAATCAATAGAAAGTTCGGAAATGAGGTGATTATTTTTATGTATGAAAGATATGTAGAACTTCGAAATCAAAAAGGTGTATCTGACTATAGGGTAGCAAAAGATACAGGGATTCCGAAGTCTACTTTTTCTGATTGGAAATCAGGAAGGAGTAAACCGAAGATAGCAAAGCTTAAAATTTTGGCTGGATATTTCGATGTGGCTGTAGATGAATTAATTTCAGCAACAGATGAAACAGGTTCAGAAGAAGGGAGGGAATAAAGTGGTTGAAAGCGTATCCGTTTTATTAGTATCAATAGCCGCAGTGTTAACGGCTATCGATCAAATATCTATAGTTCTTACAACAAAGAAATTATGGAGGCAACAGCAGCAATTGCAGCAACAATTAGAGATGCTACAGAAAGAACTGTCTGAATTATAAATCGCTTTGAATTTATAGCAGATTCCTTTTCAGATGCTTCTTGCATTTGCAAAAGAGTATCGTGGGTTTCCCTTAAAAGGGCATCACGTTCACTTTGTTTGTTGATTTCGTCAACCATTAGTTGGGCGTGCCAATTAGGATCCATACAATGTATCTCCTTTCATAAATACTCAGCATGGCAGTGCTTGTATTTAGAGTATAGGAGAGATTGAAGAAAGATGCAATAAAAGAGAGGTGGATATTATGAAGCGATTATGCCCAGTATGTTTTACCGAGCTTCCAGAGAATGCAAATTATTGTCTGGTTTGCGGAAAGTGTATGAGAGAAAATGTGGAGCAGACCGTTCAATATATAGGTTGTTCACCAGTAACAACAGTGGTCGGAATAAATGATTGTGCGATTCATGTCAAAGATCAGAATGCAACAAGTACAAACAGTGATACATAACCTATAAAGAGGTGATGCAGTTTGAAACATATATTTATTTTAAGACTTATACGAAAAGAAGATGGAAGTCTTATTTCTGAAAGAGATATGGATACTATGGCGGAAAAAGATAAGGATGAAGCCGTGAATGAGTTAAACGGGAATTCTGTTGGATATTTAGGATACCAGAAGTAGAAAACCGCTTAGGCGGTAGAAGGGAGGACAAGCATGAAAAGAAGAGGACCAAGAACAAAATGGCAGAGAATCATCAGAGAAACGGTGTTAGAGATCCTGATCGGCGCCGCAATCGGACTTGCATTTGATGCAATGTTATTTATCTGGTTGCTTGTAAGGTGAAAGAGGTGAGGACATTGCAAGGAGAAATCAAAAAAGAGCACCCGTATAAGCCGGCAAGCTTGGGGCGCTCTGGAAAATAGTCAATTTAAGTATAAACAGAAAAAGGAGAATAGTCAAATGGCAGAAGAAAAGAAATATGAAATTACAATATCAGATCTGAGTGCATATATAGGAGCAGCAGCATTCGAGATACTTCCGGAAGATGCAAAGGAAGAGGATGTTGATAAATATGCTATGGTTGCAGCTGGTATTACGGACCGAGTTGCCAAACATCTGGACGGTTCCAATCCTTTACCAGAGGATCATGTGGCTTTGGCAAAAGAGATGGGACAATTTATTAATGAACTTGGAGTGGTTTGCGAAAAGATTGTTCAAGCTGTAATGGAGGAGTAGAGATGGAAAGCATTCCAGGATACGACGATTGGAAGACAACTCCGCCAGATGATCCAGAACCGGCCTCGGTTTGTGATTGCTGTGGCAAGTACTTATGGGAAGGTGAGTCGATATATTTAGATATAAATGGTGAAAATCTGTGCGAGGTTTGTTTGAACAAGATGTACAGGAGGATATTGTGATGTGGAAAGTAGAAATAGTAAGGGTTTATAAGTCCAGTAATTTACTGTACGAGCATGAAGATAAAGTGATTTTCGAGGTAAACAGTTTGGCAGAGGCAAGTGAGATTACTTCGATGTTTGATAAGTATGCTGTTGGAGAATATAAATATTCGATCACGCGTAAAAAAGAAAACAAAGAAGGTGAAGAGTAGATGGCACTTAAAAGTTATGAAGAATTGGTAAAGGTTGATGTAAGGCAGTATTGCGAAGAAAGAGATGGTTTTACATATCTGAACTGGGCGAAATGTATTGAATTGCTGAGACAGAACGGCGCTACCGAAGTGTATTGGGAGCCAATTCCTGATCCGCAGACCGGAAGCAGTCTTAGAAAAACAGACATCGAGTTCAAGGACAAGAATAACAATACGAATCGTTGTTATGAAACACGGATCAAAGTCGTTATCGATGATAAGGAATATGAGATGCAGACTCCAGTGATGAACGGGGCGAATCCGGTAAAAGACAATTCTATGAGCCAGCAGAGAGTCTGGAACAGCATGTGCAGGGCATTTGTGAAGTGTGTGGCTATTCATACCGGGCTTGGATTTAACTTATGGCTGAAAGAAGAATACAACAAGCTGGAAGCAAAGATTCCTGGAACAGGAGAGAACCTTGCATCAGAAGCAAAGAAGAAGACACTCAAAACGCAGTGTACGGCGCACGGCATTGATTTGGAGGCATGGTTATGTTTAAACGAAAGGACGATGGACACGCTTACGGAAACAGAGTGCGCCAAGATGTTGAATGCGATCAAGAAAAAGTACGGTGATGATTGATGAATTTCACAGGAAAACTCGAAGGCTTGAAGATGGACTATGCTACTAAAAAGCAGAGCATCTCTGTAGAAGTGAATGAGGATGCCAGAGATGCATTCCAGGAACTGAAAGATTGTGAGAAGCTTGATATTCAGATTAAGAAACATCGAGAAAAGAGAAGCTTAGATGCGAATGCCTATTACTGGGTATTAATTACGAAGTTTGCTAAAAAGCTTGAATTGAGCAATCCGGAAGCACACAACATGTGTCTTATAAGATATGGATATCCGGTAATATTATCCGGGAAATCGGCATGTGCAACGATTCCAGACACGGAAGAAGCAGAGAATAAAGTGAAAAACTCTACAGAATATCACCTGCAGCCCACCTCACAAGTGAGAGAAGGAGTTGACGGTGTGATGTACCGGACATACAGACTCCTCAGAGGAAGCCGAACCTATAATACCGAGGAAATGTCCAGGCTGATATCTGGGCTGATCACAATGTGTAAGGAGGCACAGATCCCGGATAGAGAAATCGCCACACCAGAAGAAAAGAGACTCCTGAAAGAAAGGTATGGTGTGGATGTCTAAGAAATTGTGGAGCGTGTTCACAGATGATATGGATCATTGTTATTTTACCGGCACGCCATATTGCCATCGGCATCATATATTTTATGGCCCGTATAGATCAATGTCTGAGAAATACGGCTTTGTAATACCGATAGCTTATTACTTACATGAGAATTATCCGGACAGTGTTCATCAGAATCCGAATAAGGGCATTGATCTGGAACTGAAGCAAATGGCTCAGAAGTATTTCGAGGAACATTACGGGACAAGGGAAGAGTTTAGAGAGATCTTCGGGAAAAGCAGATTGTAACTTATTAACATAGATTCCCTGGCATTGTAACCAAGAAATGTAACGCATAAGCACTCACCCAGCGTTATTTATTGCACAAGATGTTGTATCACAGCCAGAGAGCCAGGCTCTGGCGGAAAGGAGCAGCATGGAAGGACAGATAGAATTAGAGGATTATCTCCGGTCATTAAACTGTGAGGGATTTGATATTTGTGATTATATTCCGAAAGGACGAGCTAATGCAATCACAAGATATGAGCTGTGTATGAAGACTGGATTCAGGGACCGTCAGATAAGAGATTTGATTCATTATGCAAGGCGTGACGGATCTATCTTGAATCTATCGGATGGAAAGGGATATTTCAGACCTGATTTGGATGATCCAGTGGAAAGAGGAATGCTTGCAGCATATGTCAGGCAGGAGGAAAGCAGAAGAGATTCGATAGATTGGTCTCTGAATGGAGCTATAAAAGATTGTAAAGAAAACGGCATTGATTGGAGGACATAATAAATGAATTCAAACCAGAAGGGAAAGAAAGGTGAGCGTGAGCTTGCTGCAATACTCAAAAGCTATGGATATGAGGACAGCCGGAGAGGTCAACAGTATTGCGGATCTAATGGTGACGCAGATGTAGTTGGTCTTCCAGGGATTCATATTGAATGTAAGAGAGTAGAAAAGCTGAATATCTATGATGCCGTGGAACAGTCAAAGAATGATGCAAGAACAGGTGAAATGCCGGTTGTTATGCATCGGAAGAATAGAAAAGGGTGGCTGGTTACTATGTCACTGGATGATTGGATGAAGCTGTATGAACGGTAATTATATTAAAGTCAGTCGGTCATTGCTGGACTGGTGCTGGTATCACGATGTTAATACCTGCCGGTTGTTTATACATATGTTACTCCGGGTGAACTGGAAAAAAGGTTACTTTGGAGAGGAAGTAATTGAAAGAGGAAGCTTTGTTTCTTCGATATCTAAGTTATCTGCAGAGACTGGATTGAGTGAAAGAGAGGTTCGCACAGCACTGGAACACCTTAAGAAGACAGGCGAAGTGACATGCAACCGACACGCAAAATATAGCGTATATACAGTGGTTAATTACTGTAAGTACCAATCGAGTGACAGGCAAAATGACACAGAGAACGACATGGAAAGCGACACACGAAGTGACACGTCTGTTGACAATCTATCGACAGGCAATCGACACGCAATAGAAGAAAAGAAAGAAGGAAAGAATAAAAGAATTAATAATAAAGGGCGGTTTGAACCGCCGGATGTGGAAACGGTCCGAGCGTATTGCCAGGAACGTGGGAACAAAGTAGATCCGCAAGCTTTTGCTGATTTTTATGAATCCAAAGGCTGGATGGTAGGGAAAAACAAAATGAAGAACTGGAAAGCAGCAGTGCGTACCTGGGAGAAAGAAGACCAGAGGAGAAGCCAGACAAGGAAGGAAGAGACCGCCAAACGTGGCAGCACTGGATTTAATAATTTCACTGGCCGTGATTATGACATGGACCAGATGGAAAGAGCGCTTTTAGGAATTCAGGGAGGTGGGAATCATGCGGATTAAGCAGATCAATCCAAGAGGATGGTATGACATTCCGGGATATGACGGGAAGTACCAGATCAACTATTTCGGCAATGTCCGTAGAGCATTGAAACATGGATACAAAGCGTTGCACCCATATATCAAGACTACGAACGGTCGCAGGGTTGTGAAATTGAACTGCAAGGAACAGGTTATCATGAAGCTGATGCAGATCACATTTATCGGTGAATTGCCTCCGGGAATGGTAACTTATCACAAGAACGGGATTATCACAGACGATGCATTGAATAACATCGGAATCATTACCAGAAGTGAACTTGGTAAGTTAACTGGCAGAGGCAACGGCTGTGAAACTTCGGTCGTGAAGATCAGCGAAGAAGGACAGATCGTTGATTTCTACAGATCGGTAAGAGAAGCCGGCAGGAAGAACCATATGTCATATCAAACGATTTTAGATCGGATTAACGGGAAAGTGAAGAGCTTATATGCGCCGGATGGCTATGTGTACTGCAAGGACAATGCCAGAGAGATCAATAAGGCGGTCCGGAGGATAGAGCTGGACAACAGAGAAGAATGCAGTGTTGATTTTATACCGGCACCGGAAATAGTATTTGATTTTTAGCATAACGAAAGGAGGCGGAGCTCCGGCCGGAGTGATGATGCATCGGCTCCTTTTGAAAAGATGAAAAACGGAGTAAGTAAAGTTTATACAGACAGACCAGATTATGCAGATTTTGATTCACCGGCAAAATTTGAGGCAATCAAGAGTATTATCGCGAAGAGATTAATAGAACATCCGGATGCCATATGCTCATATTCGGGCGGATCGGACAGTGATATCATGCTTGACCTGATTGAACGGACCAGAGCAATGTTCGAGTTACCGCCAATCAAATATGTATTTTTTAATACAGGATTGGAAATGAAAGCAACAAGAGATCATGTGAAGTATGTTGCAAAAAAGTATGGAGTGGAAATTGAAGAGAGAAGACCAGAGATCAACATCGTCTGGGCAACCAGAAAATATGGAATTCCATTCGTATCGAAAATTATGTCAGGAGGTTTGTCCGAATGGCAAAAGAAAGGAGTCCCTTTATCTATAGCAGATGAATATGATCAGGCAGAAGATAAGGCGGCGAAAAGAAAAGAGTTAAAGGAAAGATATCCTAAATGTGAGAGCCTGATTAATTTTCTTTGCTGCTGTAATTCGGCTGGGGAACCAAGACCAAACATTCAGCTCGTAATCAATTCATCAAAATACATGCGGGATTTCATCAAGAAGTACCCGCCAGAATTTATGATAAGTGCAAGATGCTGTGATTATTGCAAAAAGCAAATCGCTCATAAAGTTCAGAAAGATTATGACATGATTATAACGGGAGAGCGTAGAGATGAAGGCGGAATGAGATCGGTTCCCAGAAAAGACAACACGGCTCTTTGTTTCACGGAAACGGCAGATGGACATTATCGGCTAAGACCGCTCTATTATGTATCTGATAAAGATAAAGCATGGTACAAAGAGTATTACAAAATAAAATATTCGGATGCATATGAAGTATATGGCTTGACTAGAACGGGATGTTGCGGATGCCCGATATCGTATAAGGCAGTAGAAGATCTTGAAAAGATTCGAAAGTATGAGCCGAATGTAGTAAAGGCAGCATGGAATATTTTCGGAAAGAGTTATAAGTACCGAATGAAATATAACGAATACAAAAAGAAACGAATGGAAGAAGAAAAAAGGAGAGCTGAAAATGTCGAGGGACAAATGACGATATTTGATTTTCCGGAACTGATTCCGGAGGAAGGAGAAAACGATGGCGATAATACATAATGTCCGTGGCGGGACGGTTGGCTTAAATGAAGAAGACCGGTTGATGATCGCAAGGCTGTTGGTGAAGGCGGGATATACGGTTAAGATCGGATACAGGACGATTCCAGGTAATGCGAAGGGAAAGAAAGAATACATAGTTGAATACTGGGAGGAGAAAGAAAAGAAGATAGAAATGTAGAATGGTGTCGAACCTTGACAATTGAATATTGATGGTTGGAATGTTATAATTTCCGTATCAAATGTACGGGAGGAAATGCAAATGGGTATAAGAATCGTGAAGCAATGCAATCTGAGTATGTTAAACTTTATTGAAAAATTCGGGCCAGTGGAGATCGATGACTTATATAGTAAGTTCGGAAACGGGATCAAATCCATTGTTGACGAAGATGTTAAAAATCTGTTGGATAATGCGAAGATAATAAAGGAAGATAATGACACGTACCGGGCAGTATAATTTACTTACCAACCATCGAATATTGATGGTTGGTATTTTTATGCTTAAAAATAGGCGAAAGGATGAAAAAGAAGAATGTGGAGGAATAGCATTAAATGATGGGTAGATTGCAAGTAATTTGCACAACGGATCAGATAAAAGAAGCAAAGCGTAATGTTCAGAAGTATATGAGAAAACATAAAAGCGATGAAGATTTTATTAAAAATATCAGTGATGATTTTGTGATGGGATTTATGATTTCTCAGAGAATGGCATGGGACGATTATGATAATGGTGCACAAATGAAGAGGAAAGATGCGGAGAAATAGACTATGGAAAGATTAACACATGAAAGAAAAAGTGGTATGAAAACAGGATACTGGTCCCCAAATAAGAAACAGGAACTGGTGGACAGACTGGCGATGTATGAGGACAGGGAAGATGCTAAGGACACAAATGTCCTTGGCAAATGGATTCCATGTAGTGAGAAGTTGCCGGAGGTAAATATACCAGTCCTTGCTCAATGGGGAATATATTATTCAGGTGAAAACCGTATTGAGATCTTATGTTTGAATGATTTGGGAAGATGGCATGGGGATCTTGGTGAACCGAATGGGAAAGTAATCGCATGGATGTCGTTACCGACTCCGTGCGAGGAAGGAGAATAATATGGATAAGACATATGCGCCGATAGAAAATAAATCGCAGGAAAAGATAAAGGTAGAGAGCATTGACATTGTAGTGACCGGACCGAAAGAAAAACCATATTACGCCATTAAGTATAGAAAGGTAGGCAGTAACGATGACTGCATCGGATACGGTTCTTATACTCTGGAATATGTACTTGAATGGAAAGAACAGTGTTTTGAATTGATAGAGCAGGAAAATAATGATTTTGGCAAATGGATTCCATGCAGTGAGAGATTACCAAAAGATAGGCAGATTGTGGTAGCTGATATTGAATGCGGCATTGAGGACAGAATGTGCATATTCGCCTATTTTAAAATCGTTGATCACATGGAGCACTGGATAAATGCCAATACGGGCTTTCCTGTTTTAGCCAATGTTGTTCAGTGGACACCATTGCCGGAGCTATACAGGGAGGAACAGTAAATGCATGTAGAAGTAAGCGAAGGATTCCGAAAAACCATTGCAGACATTGTTGATTGTTGTGTAAAAGGGAATACGAACAGCTGTACATTGGAAGTTGAGGTAAGGGAAAACGTCAGTCTTGTGATTGATATGAAATTTGAGGTGAAGGAGAAGAAAAGATGCGAGTAGAAGAAATTGCAGTAAGACAAGAAGTAAGACAGATGCTGTCAGAAGCTGGATTAAACAGAAATACATTACGAGAGATGACTCAGCAGATTTTGAGAGAAGAAATCAAGAAGCAGGTAAAATATGCGGTAGAGCATATTAATGTGAACGATGTCGTCCGATACGAACTGACATCATACGAAGGAAGGTCGGCATTGAAAAATGCGATCAGTTCGGAAGTTCGTAATATGGTGAAAATTAATGTTGATGTGACAGCATTTGATGCGAGAAAACAAAACGACGAAGGAGCTGAGAAATGATTGAACAGAGGAAGAGACAGAAGACAGGTAAAGCTGGATGATCAGCAACACTATAAGGAGTTGGAAGAAAGTCATGATGCGAAGGCAAGTGAGAGATTCCATACACCAGCTTATCAGAGCTATTCAGTGGAGGATTACTTGCGGAAGATGGGAGTAGACATAACGAAGGGAGTAGATGCCGGTGGACAAGAACATTCTAAATGATTACATAGATGCATGTAAATTCATCGAGGAAGCGGAAAAGGAACTCGAAAAATTAAAGAAGCGTCGTCAAACGGTACAAGATAAAGTAAGAGGAAGCAATCCGGAATGGCCATATGAAGCGAAATCATTTAATGTTTGTGGTACTGCTGAGAAGTTAGAAGATGCAGGAAAGATTCAAAAAGAAGAACAAATAATTGAGGAGCAGAAAGAAGTAGCGGAAGAATTAAAAATCAAAGTAGAAGAATGGATGAAGAGTATTCCATTTCGTATGCAGCGGATTATCAAGTATAAGTTCTTTGAGCGATTACCTTGGGAAGAAGTTGCGAGAAAGATAGGGGATAAATGTTCGGGAGAAGGGATTCGAATGGAATTCAATAGATTCATGAAAAAATAGATAAAATTTGTTCGATTTGTTCGGATTGTTTGAAATCAAAGTGCTATACTGTAAACTGGAATTGATGAACAGATATCAAATCATTCGATTAGTTCCCCTACAACCTAATAAAACCGAGAGAAGACACCTGGTGATGCTGGGTGTCTTTTTCGTTGCGTAATGTCATAGAGGATTTATTTATGAAATAAGCAAAATAGAATTGACATAATAAGTAGAAAAACGTATAATGTAACTACAAAATAGTTACAAAAAGAGGTGAAAGCCTAAAATAATGAGTAAGCTAGATAAAGCGAAAGCAAGAATATTATCAAAACCTAAAGATTATACTTATACTGAGGCGATATATTTACTTGGTAAATTAGGTTTTGAAGAATTTAACAAAGGAAAAACATCCGGATCAAGAGTACGTTTTTATCGAAAAAGCGATAAGAAAATAATATTATTACATAAACCGCATCCAGGAGATGAAATGGATGCTGGGGCAATAAAAGATTTGGTTAAATTTTTAACAGAATTGGGTGAATTATAATGAAAAGCAATATACTTGAGTACAAAGGATATCATACAAAAATAGAATTCGATACGGAAACATATACATTGCGCGGAAAGATTGAAGGTATAAATGACTTAGTTAATTTCGAGAGTAGTGACGGATCAAGAATTGAAAAGGAATTTCATGATGCAGTAGATGATTATTTGGAATTCTGTAAAGAGGTTGGAAAAGATCCAGATAAAGAATATAGAGGAATATTTAATGTTCGAATCAATCCGGAATTGCATAAAAAATTAGCTTTAAAAGCGTATGAAAATGGAGAATCTTTAAACGCTACAGTGGAGAAAGCGATTCAAGAATATTTGACGGAGTATTCAGAAACAAATAGTCAGTTGCAAAAGACAATTAAAATATTGTCAAATATGTTGGAAACTAAAGGAATGTATAACAGTGAAAAGACTCTTCCAATAGAGACAGAATCAAAAATTATTCCATTTAACAAAGCAACAAATGTGAATATGCAATACAAACAAGAGGAGAAGGTGAAGTAAATGATTAAAAATTTATCGGAATATTTTTTGCCGGAGCATGAATTTTATTTGCAAAATATTTCTTATAACAGAATTGAGAAGATAGCAGATGAAGAAGAGCACTCTTTAAATTGCGTTGATAGCATTAAGGTGGATGTTGATGGGAATGAAAGTGTAAGGGTAACAGTCACGAGAGCTTTGTATTTCGAACATAATGAATTGTTTAACTTGACGGTTACTTTTGGTGCTATTTTAAAATTTGATCCAGCCAAAAAAGACGAATACAAATGGCACGAAATTAATATGGCGGAAGAATTTAGAAAAAATGGGGAGTTTGTAACTAATAATTTAGTGGCAAGAATATCATTGTTAATTGCCCAAATAACATCTTCTTATGGGCAAACGCCATTGATTTTACAACCAAGTGTAGCAAAATAAATATCATTTTTAGGGCACCCTCCGGGGTGCTTTTCTAATGCAAAAATAAACCAGAATTGAAGGTGGTGAAGTGGCGGGCTATGAAAACATAAGAGATGCAAATAACAATCGAACTCCGGAGGAACGCCGGGAGTTAGCAAAAATAGCAGGTCAGGCAAGTGGACAGGCAAGACGCAGGAAGGCAAACTTCCAGAAGACGTTGAACTTGCTGCTTACTGCAGAAATAGATAACGAAGAATGGAAGCCGATTTTAGAGTCACTCGGAGTTGAGTGTACTTTGGAATCGGCTCTTCTTATGGCTCAGATTAAGGCTGCATTGGATGGGGATACACAGGCTGCGAAGTTTGTAGCGCAGTATTCCGGACAGAGTAACAGAGCTGAGGAAGATTTGGAGAACAAGAAGGCTGAAACAGAACTGATTAAAGCGAGAAAAGAATCCATCACAGGCGAAAACGAGAATAATGATGCACTTGATCGTCTGGATCAGATATTAAAAGAGGTGCGGGACAATGCAATTAAGCAAGAAACAGAATGAATATATTGTGAACGCAACTCATAGATGGAACATTAAATCCGGGGCAGTTCGTTCCGGAAAGTCTTATGTAGATACAGCTTTTGTGGTTCCATTCCGTATTCGAGAGAGGACTGGCAAGCCGGGACTAAATGTTATACTTGGTGTGTCTAAGGAATCGATTGAACGAAACGTGCTGCAGCCAATGCGTGAGATTTATACAGAGGAACTGATCGGGCAGATCAATAACCGGAATATGGCAATGATCTGTGGTGAAGAAGTATATTGCCTGGGGGCAGAGAAAGTCAGTCAGGTAGCGAAGATACAGGGAGCCAGCATAAAATATTGTTACGGTGATGAGATTGCCAAGTGGAACAAAGAAGTGTTCCAGATGTTGAAATCACGACTTGATAAGCCTTATTCGTGCTTTGATGGAGCTTGTAACCCAGAACATCCAACACACTGGTTGAAAGAGTTTCTGGATAATGACGAACTGGATATCTATTTGCAGAGATACACAATCTTTGATAATCCGTTTCTTCCACAGGAATTTGTTGAGCAGCTGTGCAAAGAGTATGAGGGTACAATTTATTACGATCGTCTGATTCTTGGGTTATGGAAGAGAGCAGAAGGAGCAATTTATAAACGATTTGCAGACAATCCGGAGAAGTTCCGGTGTGAAGTACTGGAAGGACCTGCAGACAATCCGGAACATAAACAATTCAGGAAAAATGATATTGTATCGATAGAGATTGGACTTGACTTCGGAGGAAATCAGTCCGGTCATTCTTTTGTGGCCAGAGGATATACAGACGATTACAGAGACGTGATAGGGATTATGTCTAAGCGAGTCATGGCAAAAGACCAGGAAAAAGACATAGACAGCAATATGCTGGATCAGTTGTTCTGCGATTTTGTTCAAGAGGTAATTGATAAATACAGTGTGATCAAAAAACAAGGCGATTATGTAGAGTACTGTAATGTGGAATCCGTTTACTACGATAATGCGGAGACAGTGCTCGGTAATTCCATCCGAAATGCAGTGGAAAAGAGATTCCCTTGGATGATTGTAAGAAAAGCGAAGAAAGCATCTATCATTGATCGGATTCGCTGTACGATCCGATTGATGGGAGCTGGAAGGTTCTGGATTACAGAGGATTGCAAGTCCCTGCAGACAGCACTTTCGGATGCGGTATGGAATAAAGACGTGAAAGATAAAGATGAGCGTCTGGATGATGGTAGCACCGATATTGATAGCTTGGATGCATTTGAATATACAATTGAACGGGATATGCGAGATCTGATAGAAGAGGTGGAAAATGTTTGATGGATTAAAAAGACTATGGGGAAGGATAGTGAGCATGTTTAATTACACGACATTAAAAAATATAATTGGCAAAGATGTGGCACTGTCACAGACCATGATCGATGCCATCAATGAATGGAAAAGAATGCTGGCCGGAAATGCAGACTGGTGTGACGATACAGTAGAATCCTTGAAATTGGAAGAAGGTATCTGCCGTGAGTTTGCAGATTCGGCTCTGGTGGAGATGGAAGCCAAGATATTAAATAATGACAAGATGGATAAGGTTCTCCAGAAAGGCCTGTCCGACATAAATAAGAAGCTTCAGACCGGTCTTGCTCTTGGAGCAATGGTTCTCCGACCGCTTGGTCCGGACAAGACAGAATATGTTGCTGCAGATAAATTCATTCCGATTAGTTTTGATGATAACGGAGTCCCAAATGATATTGCTTTTCTGGTTGTAAAGTGTACTGGTGAAAATGACTATTACACCAGAGTAGAGAGACATTATTTCACAAATGGGAATCTGACCATTGAAAATAAATGTTATCATTCGCAGAGCCGAAGTGATATCGGGCAGAGATGCAGCCTGGAAGCAGTCGCAGAATGGGCAAATATTCAACCTGGGCCAATTGTTTATACCGGTATGACAGAAATGGATTTTGGATATTATCAGAATCCAATTGAGAATAAGGTGGATAGTTCTTCATGTGGTGTATCAATATATGAGTCGGCAAAAGGATTGATAAAGAAAGCTGATGTGCAGGCAGCACGTCTTGACTGGGAATATGATTCTGGAGAACGTGCGATTCACGTGGATCAGAGAGCATTAAAGAGTAAAGGCGGTAAGACTTACCTGCCAAGGCTGAAAAAACGTCTTTACAAAGGGATGAACCTTGAAGATGGTAAGGACAAAGAACTTTACAAAGAATATTCTCCTGCAATGAGGGATGAAGCATTTCGAAGAGGATTAGAAGAATACAAACGAGAGATTGAGTTCAATGTTGGTCTTGCTTACGGAGATCTGTCTGACGCACAGGAGGTGGATAAGACAGCCACGGAAGTGCTTGCATCAAAGACTAGAAAATACAACCGAGTTACTGCAATACAGGAGAAGCTCGAAGAATGTTTAAATGGATTCGTAAATGCGCTGGCTTTCTACAACGGTTCTTATATGTCTGGTGTGGAATTTACTTGCGAGTTCAATGATTCAATCTTGGCAGATGAAGAATCAGAAAGGCAGCAGGACAGGCAAGACGTGAGTATGGGTGTTATGAGCCTGGTTGAATACCGCATGAAATGGTATAACGAGGACGAAGCAACTGCAAAGTCAAAGATCCCGGAACAGAATCAGGTGATGGAGTAAGATGCGGGATGATTACAAAAATAAGATGGCCAGTAAGATCGCTGCCAGATATCAAGACCTGGAAGAACGGATCATGCAAGATATTGTTCGAAGGATCGTTAAAACTGGTGAGATTACCAGTACTGCAGATTGGCAGATCAACCGGTTGCGGATTCTTGGATATTCTTCGGAGGATATTGAGCGGGAAATCAAAAAGACGCTTAATGCTTCCTACCCGGAGATGTTTGAGCTGTACGACAAGGTAATCGAAAAGGAATATGTTCGAGATAATGATGTCTATGAGCAGATCAATGCAGAATATATACCGTATGATCAGAACGAGCAGCTTAATCAGATCACAGAAGCAATTATTGATCAGAGTTGTGAAGATTTGGAGAATATAACCAATTCACTCGGATTCTATTTGGACTATGGAAACGGCAGGAAGGTGCTGACACCACTTGCACAAGTGTATTCGGGATATCTGGATGCAGCATGTTATGATATCGTAACCGGCGCGTTTGATTATAACAGTGTCCTGAGACGAGTAGTTACACAGCTCACGAACAGCGGACTTCGGAAGATTGATTATGCTTCTGGGAGAGCCGATCGGGTGGATGTGGCTGCAAGGAGAGCGGTCATGACTGCAGTCAGTCAGATTACCGGAAAGATATCTGAGTACAACGCACAGAAGCTTGGCACGGAGTATTTTGAGGTGGAGTGGCATGCAGGTGCACGACCGACTCATGCAGTGTGGCAAGGGCGTGTCTGGTCCAAGGAACAGTTGTATTCAGTATGCGGTCTGGGGACAGTTACAGGACTTCTTGGAGTAAACTGCTATCATACATATTATCCATTCTTTCCTGGACTATCCGAACGTAACTGGTCGGATGAATGGCTGGATGTCAAGAATCTGGAAGAGAGTGAACCGAAGAACTTTGGGGATAAGGAATATACCTTGTATGAAGCCAAACAAAAGCAACGTCAGATGGAATTGGCGATGCGGTCGCAAAGAGAAAAGGTTCGACTGCTCCAGAAAGGCAAGGCTGATCCGGATGAAATTCTGTTGCATAAAGCAAAGTATCAAGGACAGTTAAATGAATATTCCAGATTTTGCCGGAAAATGAAGCTTACGGAAGAACGTGAGCGTATTTACCTGGATATGAAAGGTCGGGTGGCAACAAATAGCAAACGACAGAATGCATTGTTCCCGCCGGAAATGATCGAAAATGCTTCCAAGGATGTAGCTCAGTATAAGCGTTATAAAGAAGTTCTGGGAGATTCTATGGGTTCGCTTGTTAATTTCGGTCAGGTGAAATATAATGATAGTGAGAAGTGGAAAATTATCAGTGAAACATATACAGATGTAAAATGGCAGAGTCAAGCACTGAAGAAGAAACAAATAGGAGAAGTGCATTCTATCCCGTATAAAGGTACTCCGAATAGCGTGTTTGATAATTTCAAAGATGGTGCCTTGCAGAGACGTAGATATTACGGAAATGATGGAAGACCAAGATTGGACATAGATATGACGGATCACGGAAATTCAAAAGAACATCCGATTGTACCACATTATCATAACTGGTATCTTGATGAAAAAGGTAACTTGAAACGTGAAGCAAAGCACGATAATCCACTTAAATTAGGGCATAAAATTGCTAATAAAGATATTCTCGAGAAGAGGTGATTGAAATGATTGAGTATAAAGATTATGCAAAATTTGAGAACTTGTCTGAGCTGTCAGAAGCTATAGAGATAGGATTAGATATCGAGTTTATTCTTTATGGAGAAAGATATAATATTTCGTGGAGAGATGATGAGCCGTTTATATGCAGGTGTCCAGAAGGTGAGACTAATTTCTATACAGATGCCAAGGCAATGCTTGATAAACATAAAATAAATGATAGACAGTTAAAGGAATTATGGAATGATATGAAAGTATTATCCATGTAGCTACCACCAGTCGAAAGGCCGGTGGTATTTTTGTACGCATTTTTAGGAGGTGATCCACTTATCTCCCTTTGAGACGCAGGGTTATGCGTCTTATTTTTATGCCCTGTCATAAGGCTATAAACTGGACAATTACCCGGCCGGAGGTCTAACCGGCTATATCCCATACCGCTGAAAGAGCGGTCAATAAAATATTTCAGGAGGAATGTAACTATGAAAAATATTTATGAGATTTTGAAAGAGTATGGTATGGAAGTCCCGGCAGATAAAAAAGCGGATTTCGATAAGGCTTGGAAAGAAAATTATCGTACTAAAAGTGAGTATGATAATGCAGTTTCGCAGAGGGACAACTATAAGGCCTCTCTGGATGATGTGAATGCCAAGCTGAAGGAGTTTGAAGGTGTCGATGTAAAAGATCTGCAGGGACAGATCACAAAGCTTCAGGGAGATCTGAAAGCAAAAGATGATGAATACGCAGCGAAAGAGGCAGATCGTGTATTCATGGATTCTATCAAAGAAGCAGTCAAGACTGCAGGTGGAAGAAATGAAAAGGCTGTTATTGCCATGCTGGATATCGATGCTCTGAAAGAATCAAAGAATCAATCCGCGGATATCAAAAAGGCTTTGGAGGATGTAAAGAAGTCAGACGGATATCTGTTCGGAGCAAACGAACCAATCAACAATGCAGTAGGTGGAACCAACATTAGCGGTGGAGCGGATCCAGGAGCAGACGATGTCTCAGCTATTCGCGCTGCTATGGGACTGCCGGAAAAGAAATAAGGAAAGAGGTAGAAAGATATGGCGAATGCAATTACATTAAGAAAAACATATTCCACACTTCTGGATGAGGCATACAAGTTAGCATCATTAACAGCAGTGCTGGATGGACCGAATGATTTAGCTCAGGAGGGCGCAAATGCGAATGAAATCTTAATCCCGAAGATGTCTATGAGCGGATTAGCAGATTATGATAAGCAGACAGGCTATGCCTTAGGAGATGTAACGCTTGATTACGAAACAAAGAAGTGTGACTATGATCGAGGTCGTATGTTCACTGTAGATGCAATGGATAATATTGAATCTGCAGGTATCGCGTTTGGACGTCTGTCCGGCGAGTTCTTACGTACACAGGTAGTGCCGGAATTGGATACATGGAGACTTGCGAAGTATGCTGGATATGCATCAGGAAACAATGTTGTTACAGGAGCGATTGCTGATGGAAAAGCAGGTATTGCGGCAATTCGTGCGGGCAAGACTGCAATTAAGAATGCGGAGGCTAAAACAGAGACTTGCTACCTGTTTATTTCGACAACGCTGAAAGGAATGATTGATGACCTTGACACAACGGCATCAAAGAAGGCGATGGAAGATTGGGCAGGAGTAATTGAAGTACCGGCAAGCAGATTCTTTGACAAAATCACACTGACGAAAACTGGTGCAGGTGGATTTGCAACCACGGGAGGAAAAGCAATTGATTTCTTGATTGTGGACAAAAACGCAGCAATTCAGTATCAGAAACATACAGTTTCGAAGATTATCACTCCGGAGCAGAACCAGACAGCTGATGCATGGAAGTTCGGTTACAGAACAGTTGGTATTGCAGAAGCGAAGGACAATAAGAAAGTAGCAATCTATGTTCACAAAGCCGGAGAGTAAGGAGTGATGTCATGAATGTGACATACGAGTATTACAAGGATTCTTTTGGTGGTTCTCTGATTCCGGAGAACCGCTGGATTTCCTTGGAATTAAAAATGAGTGCAAGACTTAACCAGTATACATTTGATCGAATGAAAGAAGACAACTGGCCGGAACAAGCCAAAACAGCACTTTGTGAAATGTGCGATTGTGCATATAAGTATGAGCGGCGTGACGGAAAGACTTCGGAAGATAATGATGGCTATTCCGTGTCATATGATACGAGTAAGCCATTGAATGTGATGTTATATGAAATCGCAGAAGTGTATTTGATCAATACAGGATTAATGAGTTTGGCGGTGGATGATGATGTTAACGAATGCAACGATAACTGTTTATAACCGTGGGTACGATCTACTCACCCGTTTCGATACCTGGCATAGAACCGTTATTGAGAATGTGCATGTATATGTTAATCACAAGGCATCTGTTGGCGATTCCGGACTAAACAGTGCAGAAGTATATAAGATCCGTATTCCTACCGATGTGGAGAATGCGGATCAGTATCTTCCACCGGAGGAATATGCGAAGTTGAAAGATCCGGAAGAACACTGGACTATTCAGACAGATGATCAGATTGTGCTCGGTGAGTATGATCAGGAGATTGAAAGATCAGCTGATCTGAAAGACGTACGGTTGAGACATTGCAAAGTGTTGTCCTGGTCGGATAACCGGTTCGGCGGGTTGCCACATTGGAGAATTGAAGGTGAGTAAATGACACAGAAAAAGGAATTTCGAATTACAACCCCTCGTGGAAGTGTGTTTACTTCAGCTGATGCGAATGGAAGCGTAACGGCAAAAATAGAGTGGGCACCAGGATTTGCGCAGCGAAAGGCTGAGAGCTTTTCAAAAGCGCAACAGGTTGTTGATTCAGAATGCCTGAGGTATATGAATCCACTTACACCAAGACGAACAGGATTTCTGATTAAATCAGGAACACTTGGAACAGTGATCGGATCCGGAAGTATCGAATATTTAGCGCCTTATGCCCGCCGGCAGTATTATGAACACAAATCACGGGCAAGGTGGTTTGAGACCATGAAGGCGAGCAAGAAAGACGTAATCAGAGAGGGGGCCGAGAAGCTTGCTGCACGTTAAGAGGCCGATTATTGATAGTATCCGGGAGTACATTGCCACTTGCCCGTACGTCGATGATCGAAAGATTAATATTGATTATCTCGGTGATGGAATGGAGTATTCCATTGATCCGATCGGGGCAGATCCCATCTACAAAAGGTATACCGATGGAACCTGCCTAAAACAATTCCAGTTCGCTCTGACCAGTAAAGAAGCCTATGACGGTGATGCCAGAACTGGCATTGCTAACAGCGGATTTTACCAGTCGTTTGAAGAGTGGGCGGAACAGAACAACTTAGATGATATTTTCCCAGAGTTGGACGGGCACGATGCCATAAAGGTGGAAGTGCTGCAGTCCGGCTATTTGTTTGCACCGGATGTAGACCTGGGACGATATCAGATGATCTGCAGATTGATTTATAAATAGGAGGTAGAACATGGAAGGAGATACAAATAAAAAGAAATTAGTAGGCAGGCATAAGCGGGTAGCGTTTATGGATGTCGCCGGTGATGGTAAGACATTTACCAGGATGACAGGGTTCACATCAATGTCTGATTCAAAGAACTCTACAGAGTACAGCAGGCAGTATGTGGATGAAGCATCAGAACGATCAGACGTAGTTGGATATGCTCCATCTATGGATTATGAGTTTGACCGTTATACAAATGATGCGGTGCATGCAAAGCTGGCAGAGATTACAGATGATGAGATTCTGGGATCAGATGCACAGGTAACTGTTGTGGTTGTGGATCTTTTTGACGCTACGGCAGAAGATGCCAATACATGTACAGCTAGAAAGCGTGATTGGAGTGTTATTCCCGATTCAGAAGGTGATGGAACGGATGCACTGATCTACAAGGGCAGTTTGAAAGCAGCAGGAGAAATTGTAAAGGGTACTGCGACAACGACAGATAAGTGGCAGACATGTACATTTACAGCAGAGTAAAGATAGGAGAGTGAGCCGATGAGCCTTTTTAAATTTGGAGATCTCGAAGCGGAGATTGATTTTACAGATGTACTATTTTTGGAAAATCTTGAAGATGCGAAACAAGCAATGAAAGAAGAAGCTGCACGTGTACCCAAAACTGGAAAGACTGCAGATATTATTCGTGCACAATGCCAGTGTTACTTTAATTTTTTTGACAGAATTATCGGAGAAGGTGCACATGAAGAAATGTTTCAGGGGAAAATCAGCTTGAATGCATGTCTTGATGCTGCGGATGAGTTGCTGAAATTCGAAAATGACGAAGCGACAAAGCTGAATGGACGATACAGTGAATATACCATACAGCAGCATGGTAACAGACAGCAGAGACGTAATTATAATAAGCAGCATGGAAAGAAGCAGAATAAGGGAAATGTTACTTATTACCGTAATGGTAACAGGTAGTATGCTATGAATATTTTGTTCGATAAATTTCCGGATACAGTTTTCGTGAATGGTGAAGCTTACCAAATTGAAACAGATTTTCGTGAATGGATACGATTTGCTAAACTGGTGGAAGACGAGGATATCCCCTGGCAGATAAAGTGCCGACTGTTGTTGCAATGGTACATAGATGGGATTCCGGATGATCTGGAAACAGCAGTTTATGCATTGGGTGATTTTCTGGCAATGAAAACAGAAAACGCAGAAGAGGATGAGAGTATTACCGGATCTGCACCGAAGCAATTGTATTCTTTTGAACAAGATGCAGAGTGTATTTACAGTGCATTCCGAGAGGTGTATGGAATTAATCTGCAGACGATTCCGTATATGCACTGGTGGGAGTTCCAGACATTGTTTGCTGGCCTTCCGGAAAAGACAGAGATCAAACAGAGAATTATGTACCGGAGCATAGATCTCCGGACAATTAAAGATAAAGACGAGCGTAAGAGAATTAAAAAGATACAGGAGATAGTTGCGCTGAAAAAGAAGAATCAGAGAAAAATGACAGATTATGAGATTGGAGATATGTTTGCGTGATGGAGCATATGATTAAGATCCCGACAGAAAGAAAGTGGTTCCGGTGTCCTTGTTGCGGTAAGAAGTTATTGATATACGATGATACCGCCAAATGTGATGGTGTATATATTAACTGTCGGGAGTGTAAGAGAGAAGTAAAAATAAAGATATAAAGCACATGTGAGCCGTTGAGCCGTGCTATCAGAAAGGATGATAGTATTGGCAGACGGCTATTTAAATTTTGATACCAAGATAAATGAAAAGGGATTTAATGACGGTATAAGTAAACTTGGTAGTCTTGGCAAATCAGGACTATCAATAGTCAGTAAGGCAATGACTGGAGCAATTGCTGCAGTCGGAACCGGAGCTGCAGCGATTATAAAATCGTCACTCGGTGTAGTTGCCAACATGGAGCAACAGGTAGGTGGTGTAGAGACTCTATTCAAGGACAGTGCGAATACGGTCATAGCAAACGCAAATAAAGCATACAAGACTGCGGGAATGTCCGCAAACAATTACATGGAAACAGTGACAAGCTTTTCAGCATCATTGTTGCAGAGCCTAGGAGGAGATACTGCGAAAGCGGCATCTTACGCAGATCGGGCTATTGTGGATATGTCTGATAACGCAAATAAGATGGGCACGAATATGCGTGACATCCAGAATGCTTATCAGGGTTTTGCAAAACAGAATTACACCATGCTAGATAACTTAAAGCTTGGGTATGGCGGTACTCAGGAAGAGATGAAACGTCTCATTTCTGATGCGTCAAAGATGACTGATGTCCAGAAAGAACTTGGTGTTACAGTCGATGCAAGCAGCTTGTCCTTCGGAAATATTGTAAATGCTATTAGTGTTGTCCAAAAGCAGATGGGAATCACTGGGACTACTTCGAAAGAAGCAGCGACTACAATTGAAGGTTCTGTGAATTCTGCCAAAGCAGCTTGGGAAAACTTTGAAGCTGGAGTTATAAGTGCAAATGACCTTGTAGAGACATTCTGGACTGCAGCGCAGAATATTTTTACAAATTTAGGACAGATCATACCAAGATTAGGAAAAACGGGGATGGATGTTGTCAGCGCACTTGCCGGGAAAATCGGCGGCGCTGTTCCACAAGTAAAAGGTTTTACTGATAGTATTTCCAAATTAGCCAATGAGCTAAAGGGGATGAACAGTGATCAACTGTTAAATCTTGGAAAGATGGCAGTTGTAATTGCCGGATCAGCTCCGGCGTTGTCCATATTTGGAAAAGGAATTGAAAATGTAAAAACTGCAACTGATGGATTTAACGACATTGTTGATGGAGTTGTCACATCTATAGGAAAAGTACCTAAAGGGGCAAAGAGTGCCAGTGCCACGTTTAAAAAGATAGGTGGTGAGTTCAAATATCTCGGCGAAAGTATTGCGCTTCCGTTCCAGGATCTTGGGGAGAAAATAGCTCCTCGTCTGAAA
>OLQA01001154.1_pt1 | contig 24038 bp, 27 predicted proteins | sample 1673151 | NCBI WGS metagenome assembly OLQA01 (sample SAMEA3136760, study PRJEB25190) | human gut metagenome | biome: human gut; feature: human-associated habitat; material: faeces | place: Austria | collected 2013
TAAAATCAAAGAAATGTGTTATTTCCACTTGACAATCGTCATTTCATAACAGAATTACAGATAAACATTTGATTAATCGCATCATGATAGAGTTACTCATTGAAATGCCTTCTTTCCCCATATACAACTGTATTCTAGTCCTCATATAAACAATCGTCAATATAACAAGCGCTTACAAATATATAAAAAAGAGAAGAAAAATTCTTCTCTTAGTGATGGAAATTTGTATGTCCAGTAGAAAGTTCTGGTCTTTCAAGACCAGCTTTTTTACCTGCTTCAATAGACTTAAGAAGCCAGCTCATATTTTTTGCGATATTCTGCATAGTCGCAACACCTTCTGTATCTTTATAAACATCTTCAGGTTCACTTCCAAAGACTTCATTCCAATAATTGGCAGATACAATAGGCATATGAGAAATGCTGAAATGTTTGTTGACAACATCCATGCTTGCCACCTGCCCAGCACGTCTTGCACTAAAGATACAAGCTCCTGGTTTATAGACAAAGACACTCTTATTTGAGTAGAAGGCTCTGTCTAATACCGCAAGTAATCTTGCACTCGGATGAGCATAGTAGACAGGTGAGGCAAAGATAAAGCCATCACAGTCTTTTGCTTTTGTAGTGATTTCATTGACTACATCATCAAATACACATTGATGTTCAGTTACACACTTCTTACAGTTCATACAATCCGCAATAGGCTGATTGCCAATAAAGATGATTTCTGTTTCAATACCTTCTTCTTTAAATGTTTCAGCCATAATATCTAACGCTGCACGTGTACAGCCATTATTACGGGAACTTCCATTAATCATCAATACTTTCATAATGTACCTCCTTATGGTAATGGTTTACCACTTGCTAGATAAAGATCATACCATTCCTGACGTGTTAATTCGATATTCGCAGCTTCTGCTGTTTCAATTAAATGTTTAGGAGAAGTCGTACCAGTAATTGCTTGAATATGGGCAGGATGTCTTAAAATCCATGCAGTCGCAATTGTGGCAGGAGTAACATTATATTTCTTAGCTAAATCATCAAGAACGTTATTTAATTTCTTATAATCAGGATGATTTAAGAAAGTCCCTTCAGCCCAGGATGCCTGCACAATACTCCAAGCCTGGATTGTGATATCATTTAAACGACAATAATCAAGCACACCGCCATCTTTATCAATCGCAAAGTCTTCCTTCATATTCATGTTCATACCACTATCAATCATTACAGAATGCACAATAGAAAGCTGTAGCTGATTAATAATAATAGGGTGTTTAGTATACTTCTGTAATAAGGCAATCTGTCCTGGGGTATGATTAGATACCCCAAAGTATTTGACCTTACCACTAACATACAGTTCATCAAATGCTTCTGCCACTTCTTGAGGGTCACATAATGCATCAGGTCTATGTAATAAAAGAATTTCTACATGATCAGTATGGAGTCTTTTTAATGACCCATTGACCGCATTTATAATATACTCTTTAGAAAAGTCATAACGTTTCCCAGGTACAATGGCACACTTTGTCTGAATAATCATCTTTTCACGATATTCAGGATGTTTTTCAAGAACTTGGCCAAATAACTCTTCTGACTTTCCTCCACCATAAATATCAGCATGATCAAAAAAGTTAATACCACAATCTAATGCAGTCTTCACAAGTTCCTCTACTTCCTCAATACTCTTATCTGCAATACGCATGCAGCCCAAGGCGATTTCAGATACTTTTAAATCAGTTTTTAGTAGATCGTAGTACTTCATATTAAATACCTCTTGTATAAGTTTTTAACCATTCATTTTCTTCATCAGTTAAGTATGGCTTTAATGATTCTCTTACGAATTCATGATACTTATTCAATGCTTCTCTTTCATCAGTTGTTAGTAAAGAAACATCAAGACCATCTAAGTCAATAGGACATAAAGTAAGAGGTTCAAACTTCATCCACTGACCATACTCATTCTTGATATCTTCAACACATAATAATTCATTTTCTAAACGGATACCAAACTGACCTTCGATATAGACACCAGGTTCATCCGTTGTAATCATACCTGCTTCCTGAATTGCAGAAGGCTTACGTGGATCACGTAAACGTGGTTTAATATCATTTGGTCCTTCATGGACATTTAAGAAATGACCGACACCATGACCTGTACCACACTGGAAATCAATATGCTGCTTCCATAACTCATGTCTTACAAGACCATCAATCCAGATACCATTTGCACCATATAAGAAAACAGCTTCCTGCATCTTCAACATAGCCTTTAATACATATGTGAAGTATTTTCTTTCAGTCTCGCTGATTTCACCTAAAATGAATGTACGTGTAATATCAGTTGTACCATCTAAATACTGTCCACCTGAGTCAATAAGAAGCATGCCTTCTTTTTTAACATGAACATCATGTTCATGAGATGGATGATAATGCATTAATGCCGCATTTTCTTTATAAGCAGTAATTGTATTAAATGAAATATCAGTAAATAATTCCTGTGCTTCTCTAAAGCTTAATAACTTATCAGTAATAGAACATTCAGTCGCATCATCAGGCATAGAAGTCTTTAACCAATACATGAACTTAGTCATTGCCACACCATCTTTTAAATGTGCATGCTTTGTATTTTCAATTTCTATATCTGACTTAATACTCTTGAAGTATTGAGATGGGTTAGATCCATCCATGATTTCACAGTCAATAAATGAATAGATGGCATAGTTGATGGCACTTAAGTCTACAAGTACCTGACCACTTAATCTCTTTGTATCTAGATAGATATCATCATAAGAACGGATTTCAACACCATCATTCTTATAAGCTTCAATCATTGTTTCATCATAAGTACCATCCTGAAGATATAAATAAGCGTTATCTAAAGTAATAATACTAAATGCCATAGCCATTGGAGAATGAGGAATATCCTTACCTCTAATATTGAAGGTCCATGCAATATCATCTAATGATGTAATGATGTGCGCATTACATTCATTTTCTTCCATATAACCACGAATCCAATCAAGTTTCTGTGCTGTGCTTTGTCCATGATACTTCACATCATAGATATAAGCAGGTTCATGAGAACGTTCTGGACGAGCAGTCCATACATCAGTCATATCGATATCTTTTAATTCAAAATCAGTTTCTCTGCCTTCATCCAAATCAATGATAAATGAAGCAGTTGTTACTTTACCATTGAAGCCAAGTACATCACCATCATCAAGATGATCAATGAGGAAATCCTTCACACTAGGAACATCTGCATTACCCATCTTCATGAGCTTAACACCAGGATAGAGTTCTTTTTCTGCCTGAATGAAATAACGTCCATCAGTCCATAACCATGCTTCTTCCTGTCCTACAACTAGGACACCTGCAGAACCCGTAAAGCCGCTTAGATACTTTCTAAACTGGTCATGTTCGCCTACAATTTCACTCTGATGATCATCATCAGTAGGCACATAATAGAACTTGATATTTTGTTCTTTTAATCTTTTCTGTAATTCTTTTATCATTTTTTTATCACCCAAGATAAGTTTAACACAAATGAGAGAGATAAGGTATAATACAATTAGGAGATGATTTAAAATGAACGAATGGAATCTTGATGCCCTATATACGTCATTTCAAGACAAAAAATTTCAAGAAGATTTAAACACGCTTAAGGATTTAAATAAGAACTATTCTACTTATAGAAGCGAGAAAACAGAAGCAGCATTACATAAAATAATAGAGACAAAAATAGAAATTGAAAAGAGAGTAGAAAGGCTGCATTTTTTTATACAGCTTTCTTTATCAGCTCATACAGATGATGCCCAAGCAGCACGTTATCTTGATCAATTAAATAATATAACTGCCTCAATGATAGGAGAAGATATTAAGAATAATGCCTATATTGCGGAGTTTGATTTAGATAGTTGTCAGGATCCTTTTATCAAGGAACATGCTTATATTCTTCATGAAATTAAAAATAAACAGAAGTATGTATTAGATGAAAAAGAAGAATCTATTATAGCTCATATGAAAAATACAGGTTCTTATGCCTGGATGAAGCATAAGGATGCGGTTGTATCATCTATTAAAGTGAATATAGATGGATATGATTATCCTTTGACTAAAGTACTGAACATGGCTCACAGTCCAGATAAGCAGACAAGAATGAAAGCTTATTTCGCAGAACTAGATGCCTATAAACCATATGAAGAAACGATTGCGACATGTTTAAGTGGAATCAAGGGAGAAGTACTCTATACAAGTAAATTGAGAGGTTATGAATCACCATTAGAAGAATCATGTATCAAATCACGATTAAAGATGGAGACTCTTAATACATTACTTTCAGTTATGAAAAAGAATATGCCAGAAATAAGAGAATACCTTAAAATCAAGGCAGATTATCTAGGCTATCAGAACGGCTTACCTTGGTTTGAACTATATGCGCCTGTTGTTGAAGATGATGAAGAATATTCATTTGAGAAAGGGTCTCAGTTTGTAGTAGATCAGTTCTACACATTCTCAAAACATTTAGGTGATTTTGCGACTCATGCAATTAAGAATCATTGGGCTGATGTCTATCCAAGAGAAAATAAAGTCGGTGGTGCATTCTGTGAAAATATTAGAAGTTTAAAACAAAGTCGTTTCTTATTCAACTATGGAAATCATTTTTCTGATGTGATTACTGTAGCCCATGAATTTGGTCATGGTTTCCATGGAAGATGTTTAGGCAATCAAACAATATTGAATACCCATTATCCAATGCCTATTGGAGAAACAGCATCCAACTTCTGTGAAACAATAGTAGGAAAAGGTGCATTAAAATCAGCAACACCTACTCAAAAGATTGTGATATTAGAGAATACATTAAGTAATGCAACACAGGTGATCTGTGATATTTATTCTCGTTTCTTATTTGAAAGCCGCTTCTTTGAAGCAAGAAAACAAGGACCGGTGAGTGCGGAAGAAACAAAGAAAATCATGCTTCAAGCACAGATAGAAGCGTATGGTGATGGATTAGATCATAATTATCTCCATCCATATATGTGGACATGGAAACCTCATTATTATGATTCAGACTATTCATTCTATAACTACCCATACGCCTTTGGTTCATTACTTGCGAAAGGACTTTATGCACGTTATCAAAAAGATCCTGAACACTTCCCAGAGGATTATGAAACATTCCTTTCAGTCACAGGTAAGATGGATTTAGAAGATATTGCGAAAACACTTGATATAGATCTCACAGATGAATCATTCTGGCAGAGTTCTATTGATATCATCAAAGAAGATATTGATACATTTAAAACACTTCTAGAGGAATACAAACATGATTGATACGTTCTATCAAAAAGAAAATCTAGAAGTTTATAAACGTTATCTCTATTTCCAGTTAAAAGATGATTCTCGTTTTCAAACACAATTTAATGAAAATGAGTATCACATTACTTATCAATCACGCACAGCATCTATTCACTTTCATGATATAGGTATGATAGAAGAAAAAATCATCAGCGATGATAAGCAGATCTTCTATCTTCACTTCCCATTAACGACATTTCCTATTGCCTTAGAACTTTATCAATGTATGATTAATAAACTCATAGAAGAAAAAGTAGAACCGATGAAGGTGGTATTATGCTGTAGTGGGGGGATGACATCAGGATTCTTTAAGGAAAAGATGCAGAACTATATTTTAAAAAACAACCTCCCATTGATTATAGAAGGGGCAGCAGTTCATACTGTAGAAAAGAAGTGTCTCTATTATGATCTTGTATTATTAGCACCACAAATGGGTTATAAGAAAGAAGAGATAGAGACATTGACACATAAAGATGTAGGTGTGATTGATCCTCAGGTCTTTGCGACATATGATTGTGGCGCATTATACAAACAGATTCAATATTACTATAGGAGGAATAAAGGATGAATGATACAAAAAGCGATATGATCTCTGGTGAACTCTATCAGCCATTTTCAAAAGAACTCTATAATGATCGTCTTTATTGTAAGAGTCTCTGTCATGAGTTAAACAATCTTTCACCGCTAAAAAGAGATGATATCAATCTTATACTAGATAAACTATTAAATGAATGGAATGAAGCTTTTATTGAACAGCCTTTTCATTGTACATATGGCTATAATATCTCTTTAGGGAAGAACTTCTATTCTAAAGATAATCTCTTTATTGATGATAGTGGAATAGTGTCTATTAGTGATAATGTGACTATTGGATATAATGTCACAATACTCACATCAGTTACACCAACAAGTAGCCAGGAGCGTGCAAAAGGATTAGAAAGTACACTCCCAGTACGTATTTATGAAGGAGTATGCATTGGATCCAATACAGTGATTTATCCAGGTGTAAAGATCAATAGAGAATCTATTATTGAACCAGGATCAGTTGTAAAGGATGATATTCCACCATTTGTGATTGCAGGAGGCAATCCATGTCGTGTAATTAGCGCAATTGATGATAAGGACTTGATGAGAAAATGAGAGAATTAGGACAATTATATGACTATACACTCCTTCATTTCCTTCATCATCTTGCTGTAAGTACTAATGGTGCACTTACACCATTCTTTCGCTTTATCTCTTATTTTGGTGATAAAGGAATTTTCTTTATCGCTTTATCCTTGGTACTCATTTATTTTAAAAAGACAAGAAAACTCGGTATATGTATCCTCATTAGTCTAGCGATAGGCGCTATCTTTACAAGTCTCTTTTTAAAGAATGCGATAGGACGTCATCGTCCTTATTTATCCGGTGTAGACGAATACTATAACTGGTGGAAGTATGTAGGAGGCTTACAATATAAAGAATTCTCATTTCCTTCAGGACATACTACAGCCACTATGGCAGTTATGATGTGTATATTCTTAACATGTAATAAGAAATACAGCTGGTTAGTTTTTATCTTTGTCGCATTAATGGGACTAAGTCGTAATTATTTCATGGTGCACTATCCAACAGATATTCTAGGTGGTATTATGGTTGGTGGCATATCTGGTCTTATTTCATATTTGATATGTTATAAGAGTAAATTATTGGGAGGAAGAATATGAAACTAACAATGCTAGGCACGGGGAATGCCTTAGTCACTAAGATTTATAACACATGTTTTGTCTTAGAAGACAACCATCAATACTTTATGGTTGATGCAGGAGGAGGAAACCAGATCCTAACTCAGCTAAAAAATGCAGGATATGACTGGAAGGATATGAGGCATATCTTCTTGACTCATAAGCATATTGACCATCTATTAGGAATGGTCTGGATGATGCGTATGATTACACAGTTCATGAATGCAGGTAAATATGAAGGTGATGCTTATATCTATGGTCATGATGAAGTTATTCATATTTTAAAGGATATGGCTGATACACTTCTTGTACCAAAACAGAGTGCATTAATTGGAAAAAGACTTCACTTAGTAGAAGTGAAGGATCAAGAAGTTAAAGAAATTATGGGACATCCAGTCACTTTCTTTGATATCCATTCAACTAAAGCCAAACAGTTTGGTTTCATGGTGGAATATGATGGTAAGAAACTCACATGTTGTGGTGATGAACCTTATTGTGAAGAAGAGAAAGTCTATGCAGAAAATGCGGATGTACTCTTGCATGAAGCATTCTGTTTATATGAAGAAAGAGACTTCAGACATCCTTATGAAAAGCATCATTCAACAGTGAAAGATGCCTGTGAACTTGCGCAAAAACTTCATATTAAAAATCTTGTACTCTATCATACAGAAGATGATCATGTAGACAATCGTAAAGAACTCTACAAGGCAGAAGGTGTACACTATTATACAGGCAATATATTTGTTCCTGATGATTTAGAAGTAATAGAATTTTAGAGCTATCATTTGATAGCTTTTTATATTAAATTTTTTTAAAAAAAGTGCGATATATATATGTTAATTAACAAGTAGTATATAATATAAATAGATATAAAACTTGAAAGAAAGGATGATGATTATGAGTAAAAAGAAACGCGTCATTTCAGAAGAAAAGACAAAAGAACTTCAAAAAGATTGGCAAGGCTACGGCGCGATGACAGTGGCATATAGTCTTGTAGTTATCATTATCGTTCTTATTGCGATTATCGCAAAATTGTATTTCTAATAGAAAAGCCTCTGGATTATTTTCCAGAGGTTTTCCATTTCTGTCCATATTGATCTGCTTTGATAATAGCTTTTAATAAATTCTTTGAAGTCACTTCAAAAGGCATATTTAATGTCGTAGATCCTTCTTTAACTGCTTCTAAGCATACATGTAGTAATGATTCTTCATCTACTTCTTTCATCCCTAAATCAGAAAGTGTAGTAGGTAACTCTAATGCTTCTAAGAACTCATAATAGCTCTTTAATGTATCCTTAGGAGTATTCTCTAATACCAATTGTACAAGTGTACAAAAAGCCACTTTTTCACCATGCATCTTACTCTTTGTTTCAGGAATAAGAGTGAACGCATTATGCAGGCCATGACCTACAGCTTCTCCACCAGATTCAAAACCTATACCACTTAAATAAATATTAGCTTCTATCACATTCTCTAGTGCTTCTGTGACTTTATGTTGCTTACAATCTTCTACAGCCTGCAATCCATAAGAATAGACAATATCAAAACAAGCCTTAGATATCGCTAGAGCACTTCTTGTCACCTGACTATGAAGACAATTCTCACTATGACTCACATAACAAGCCTTTGCTTCAAAATAAGTACTAAATGCATCACCAATACCTGCTCTCAGTAATCTTACTGGGGGATTCGCAATGACCTGTGTATCCACAATCACTTGATCTGGACTCTTAGGTAAATATAAATAATGATCAAACGTATGATCATCATGATAAATTACTGATAAAGAAGAACATGGGGCATCCGTACTTGCTGCAGTAGGTATAACGACAATAGGCTTTTTCGTATAATAACCACATGCTTTAGTCGTATCTAATACCTTACCTCCACCGACACCGACAATCACTTCGCCATTCGTTTCTTCTACAATATGTCGTATTCTTTCAATCTCACTCATACTACATTCATTTTGAAATAGTACAACAGTCATTTCCTGTTCATGTAAGCTTTCCTCTATCTGAGGAATAAACATCTCTTTCAAGTTTTCACTTGTAATAACGACTATTCTTTTATAATCTTTTAAATCATCACCAAGACATTTTAATTCATCTTTTCCCTGTCTATATCTTGTTGGTGCACCAATCATCTTGCTCATATTATCACTCTCCTATACCTATTATAGAACATAAAAAAACATTGAGGAGAATTTTCTCCTCAATGTTTACATATCGCAAAGACCTTTGTCTTCTCCGTATACTGAATACCAATCATTATTGAAATCAGTCACAGCTTTAGAAATACTTGGATTTTCAAAGATTGCCTTTAATACGCTGACTGGTGCAGTGATAGCTTGACTACCTGCATTAAATGCATCTCTTACCTGCTGTACACCCTTGAAGCTAGCTGCAAGAATCTTGCAGTCATAACCATCTTCTACAATTCTATTAGATAAATGAGCCATTAATTCAAAAGGATCATTTCCTAAATTTCCAATTCTATTTGTATAAGGCGCAATATAATCAGCACCTGCTGCGAGTGCCATATAAGCCTGCATCAAATCATAAACAGCTGTGGCAGTTACATTTTTTCCTTCAGCTTTTAAGATTTTCATAGCTTTAACACCTTCATAAGTAGCAGGGACCTTTACATATACCTTGTCATCTACTTCTTCAAAGATCTTATGTGCTTCTTTCACAATTTCATCTGCTTCTGTCGCAATAACCTGAATATGTAAAGAACGTTCATCACCAATAATTTTTCTGATTTCTCTCATATGTCCAAAGAAATCCTTTGGGCTTGTCTTTTTTACAATACTTGGGTTACTAGTGACACCTACGATTGGTAAGTGATCCACTGCATCTCTAATTTCTTCTAAATTTACTGTATCGATAATAAATTCCATTGTTTTTCTCCTCCTATAAACTCTGTTCAGTTCTACCGATAATATCATCCTGAGTTGCCTTAGATAATACATTGAAGAATGCACTATATCCTGCAACACGTACAATTAAGTCTTTATGATTTTCTGGATGCTTCTGTGCATCAATAAGTGTTTCTTTAGAAACAATGTTGTACTGTACATGGTAACCATGGAGACGATTAAAGAATGTACGAATCAATAATTCTAGTTTCTGTTTATTTTCTTCTGTAGAAAGCATCTGAGGTGTCATCTTCTGGTTAAGAAGTACGCCTCCTGTGATCTTTTCAGTACGAAGCTTAGATATACTCTTGAATACTGCAGTAGGACCATTCTTATCTGTGTTATGTGCTGGAGAACATCCTTCAGCGAGTGGTTCATGTGCATTTCTTCCATCAGGAGTAGCCATTGTACCCATACCCTGACCTACATTGGCACTAATTGAAGAAGTACCTGCATAACGGATACCACCAATAGGACCTCTATTATAACGAGTATTTGGATACTTTTTGATTTCATCAATATAAGAATCATATGCTTCTACAATTAAGTTATCTGCATAATCATCATCATTACCATACTTAGGTGCTTCATCATTCAACATTTCCTGAATCTTCTTGTTTTCAGGTGACTGGAAATCATCTAAGATCGCATTCCATAACTGTTCTCTTGTGATCTTCTTTTCATCATAAACAAGCTTCTTGATAGCTGCTAAGCTGTTTGCCATATTCGCAATACCAACCTGAAGACCTGAAATGAAGTCATATACTGCACCACCTTCTTTGATAGTCTTACCTCTGCCAATACAGTCATCAGTTAATGCAGAACATAGAATATCAGGTACATCTCTTTCAGATGCCTTATCAATAAAGTTTTCTACAATAACACTATAACGTGTCATTTCTCTTACTGTTTTATCCCATGCTGCAAGTAAATCTTCATAAGTTTCCATTTCAGTAAAGTAACCATGGCCCTTAGTGAAACGTTTGTTTGTAGTTAAGTCAACACCATTATTCATTGTACATAATAATACTCTTGGGAAGTTGACATAAGACATACCTGTACAACGATATCCCCATTTACCAGGAACAGCTGTTTCTACACAGCCGATAGCACTATAATTATAAGCATCTTCTTCCTTAACACCCCAGTTAATGAATGAAGGAATAATGATTTCATCATTATTTAATGCCGGCATACCAAATCCAAGTTTCATTACTTCAATACATTCATCAAAGAAATGTTTATTCAAGTTTGCATGATAACGTACAGTTAAGTTAGGCTGAGTAAGTCTTGTCTGCGCCACTGATTTTAATACCGCAAAACTTAATTCATTCACTGCATCCTTCTTGTCAGTAGTCTGACCACCAATAGTGACATTCTGATACATTGGAGAACCAGCTGAACTTAATGTATGAGCCTGTGAACGTACCTTATTGACTGTGAGTGTCTTGATCCATAAACAAGTAAGAAGTTCTAATGCTTCTTCTTCAGTAATCTTCTTTTCATTTATATCCTTGATGTAATAAGGATACATATACTGGTCAAAACGACCATAACTTAATGAATGACCATTTGATTCAATCTGAAGAATCAACTGAATAAACCATACAGACTGTACTGCTTCACGGAATGAATGTGCTGGTTCATAAGGCACCTTTGCACAAATTCTGCTTATTTCTAATAATTCTTCTTTTCTTGCAGGATTTGTTTCTTTTTCTGCCATTTCCTTTGCAAGAGAACTATAACGAAGAGCAAATGTATGCACTGCTTCAATAACAGTTAAAACTGAATTATAGAACACATACTTATCAACACTATCAGGCTGAGCCAAATCAAGCTTTTCTTTCATTTCTCTTGTATAAGCTTCATAACCCTTTAAGCCCTGTGCAAGAATACGTTCATAATTAACTGCAAGATGTGCATCCCCTGCATTCAACTTACCTTCCATGCCAAAGACACCTGTTTCCATAAATACACTCACTTCATCAGGTAGTAAAGCTTCACCTCTTGCACGTAGGTTATTATTTTCCCAGAAAGGTGCAATATCTCTTAATTGCTGTTTTGTTTCTTCAGTAATATAGAATACATCACCATCTCTCTTTTCAAAAAGATCTAATTCATCCATGATGAACTTCATTGTATATTCAGGGAATACTGGCGCATTACAATTCTTTGTAGACTGGTTACCTACAATAAGTGTTTTATCTTCAATATAGATAGACATGTTTTCAAGAATCTTCTTCAACATTCTTGCACGAACCATCACACGTGGCTGATTTAAGTTTTCCTTATAAGCCTCAGTTGCAAGAACAGCACGTTCTCCATCTACATAAGGCTTTTCATCTAATACTTCTTCTCTGAAAGCTTTCATTCTTTCAGTTAACTGACCAAAATGCTGAGTATTTTCCATTTTTGTTCCTCCTAAAGTTTCATACGTAAGTTTTATATCTTTCATTACAAGCACATCATACGCATAAAAGCGTTATCAGTCAACTATAAATTATGAAAATAATATTATAAGCTTTCATATGAAACTTTTTATGTTGCGAAACATAAGTAGAAATGATAGGATAGAAGCGAAAAGAGGGATATGATATGGAAGGAATTATATTTAATATACAGAAATTTAGTATTCATGATGGACCTGGTATTCGTACAACAGTATTTTTTAAAGGATGTCCATTAAGATGTGAATGGTGTGCTAATCCTGAGAGTCAGGCAGTGAGTCCTCAGGTTTTATACAATAATGAGAAATGTCTTCATTGTGCGACATGTGTACATACCTGTCCTAAAGGGGCTATAAAGATGGAAGATGGCTTGATTCAAATTGATCATAAAACATGTGATCATTGTATGGAATGTGTTAAAGCCTGCCCTGGTAAAGCCTTAACACAGGAAGGTGAAATCAAGACTGTAGAAGAAGTTGTTGATATCTGTATGCAGGATATTGATTTCTATGAAGAATCTAATGGTGGTGTTACTTTATCTGGTGGAGAAGCTATGGTGCAATATGATTTCATGATGGCTCTTGTTCATGCATTAAAAGAAAAAGGACTTCATCTTGCGATTGAAACAACAGGTATTGTAGATCATGAGAAGTTTAAGAAGGCAGCCCCTTTATTTGATCTTTTACTATTTGATGTAAAACAGGCTGATCCAATGAAACATAAGAAGGGAACACATGTCACAAATGAAGTCATTCAAAAGAACTTCAAATGGGCTATTGAACAGGGACTGAATGTGTTACCTAGAATACCTGTTATTCCTGGCTTTAATGAAACATTAGAAGATGCGAAAGAACTTGCATCATGTATTAAAGAAGCAGGCGCAAAAGATGTACAGCTTCTTCCATTTCATCAATTTGGTGAAAATAAATATAAACTACTTGGTAAAGACTATAAGCTTCATGAAGTAGAAGCATTACATCCTGAAGATTTAGTGGATTATCAAAATGAGTTCATCAAGTGTGGGTTGAATTGTTTCTTCTAGATTAATATAATGAGTGCGGAGGTAATCTATGAAAGACCGCTATAACAAAATATTAGAACTACTTACAAAAGAAAAGAAAATAGAAGTCAATGAATTATCTCAAATACTTGGGGTATCCAATGTCACTATCCGTAAAGACTTAGATGCACTTGAAGAAAAAGGGATTATTAAAAGAGGACATGGCTTTGCCATCCTTGCAAACAAGGATGATATCAATGGACGCTTAGCGTATCATTATGAAATAAAGAAAAGAATTGCACAAAAGGCTGCAGAACTTATTCATGATGGTGATACAGTGATGATTGAAAGTGGTAGCTGCTGTGCGATTCTTGCAGATACAATTGCATCAGAGAAACGAGATGTCACTATTGTGACTAACAGTGCTTTTATTGCAGGATATATTCGCGATAAAAAGAATACCAATGTGATTCTTCTAGGTGGTGCTTACCAGAAAGATTCACAGGTTATGGTAGGACCTATCGTGGCACAATGTGCGCAAAACTTCTGTGTAGACCAGTTATTTATTGGTGCCGATGGTTATAATCCTCGTGTAGGTTTCACAAATAGTGATCATTTACGTGCACAGGCTGTTAGAGATATGGCTGAACAGGCAGAACATATTATTGTCTTAACTGAAAGTGAAAAGTTCAATTCACATGGTGTAGTACCTCTTCAGTTAAAAGAACGTATTGATACAATCATTACTGATGATCATATTCCCGAAGATATCAAAACACATTTGTTGTCAGAAAATAAAACATTATTCACTATAGAAAATGAATAAACGGAAGGGCCCCCTTCCGTTTTATTTTAAGTCTTTGATAATACGTTGTAATTCTCCAGGCTGACCATCCTTATAAGGTATCTTATAAGATGTCCCATCTGTTAAGCATAAACAATTTAATTGTCCTCTATCTGCCACAGCGAGTCCACCATCAATACCAATCTTATTATGATAATCAGGATCGTACCAGATATTAAAAGAATGATCATCATTCACATAACATAAAGGCGTATGACCAAATATATAAGTATATTCAGGATTACATGGATTCATATAGAAATATTCTCTAATCCAGGCAAGTAATTCAGGATCACTATCTTCTATATTGGTTACCTCAGGATCCACTCCTGCATGCACCATTACATAATGCTTGCCCTGGTAATCAAGTTCTATATAGTTAGGTAGACTATCAATAAAATCAATAATTTCCTGGACAAACTCTTTCTTTATATCAAAATATTCCTCATAAGGAATAGAATCTTTCTGTAAGAACTCTCTTATACTATTTACAGTGCCTGTGGCACCATTCTGTTTCCATAAACGATATGCATTATTCAAATCAGAATCTAAATCATTATATTTTAAGCTGGCTACTAAAGATTGTCTCATCATGATTTCATGATTACCCTTGATCATATGAACATTAGGCATTGCTTTCACAAAGTAATATATATCAATTGAATTAGGACCACGATCCATAATATCACCTAGGATATATAACTCATCTTCATCAGTGAATTGAATCTTATTGAGCATCAGCTGCAATAACACAAATTGTCCATGTAAATCAGACATGACAAAAATTCTCTTCACTAATACTCACCTGCCTCTCAAATACATTTTATCATACACAAAAAGGAATGCAAAACAGAACATAATCATCAAAAAAAATAGTTGAATTATGATATGATTAATATAGGTGAAGGATATGGATGAATTTTATCAAAAGACCTATTTAATGATTGTTTTTAAATGGTCTTATTACTATACAAGAAAGAATATGAAAAATGTCAGATGTGACATTATTGAAGACACTAAACACTATCATACTGTACGTTTTTATTTAAAGAATCGTGTTGCTTTTTTAACTGTCTGGCATAATGGCATAATAGAAGAACAAATCACAGATGAAGAAGGGAAAGAAATCTATTTCTATCTCCATTATACTTTAAAGAGCTTATCCCAGTTTTTATCTTATTATAGAGATTTTATGGTTGTCTTTTTAAGAGATGCAGATCCTAAACATGTGAAAGTAGGGATTGTAGACCAGGATGGTTTTTCTTCTAGTTATTTAATTGGTTTAATGAAAGAAAGTCTGACAATAGAAAAATCTAATCTAGAAGTGGAATCAGTGAGTCTTTCTTCATTAGAAGAAGTAGAAGGAGATTATGATGCACTTTATTTATCCCCTTCAGTCATGCATTTAAAAGGGGATATAGAGTCCATTGTCTCTGTTCCTGTGTATGTAATTGATCCTCTTGTTTATGCAACCAATGATTTCTATACACTTATACATACAATTTTGTCAAAATAATACATCTGGCTTGCATTCTTACTAGTAAATAGTATACTAATATTAGTAATCATTACTGATTAGGGGAGGAGGACATATGGCGGAGACAAAACTTAGAAGATCTAAACAGCGAGATACGATATATGATATGCTTGTGAATGATCATACGCATCCTACAGTAGAAGTTATTTATTCTCATGTAAGAAGAATCATTCCGGATATATCACTAGGTACTGTTTATCGTAATCTGAATGTTTTAGTCGAAAACGGGTATATCAGAAAATTAAATATAGATGGTGTGACTGTACATTACGATGGTAATGTGACACCACATCATCATATGGTATGTTCAAAATGTGGAAAGATTGTGGATATACATATTCCACATGGTGCATTTGATGAACTTGTTCATGATATAGAAGAACTAGATCAAGTACGCCTCACACATGTTGATATGTTATTTCAAGGAGTCTGTAATGATTGTAAGAATATGAAGGAGGATAAAGAAGATGTCTAATTTAAAAGGTACTGAAACATTAAAGAATTTAATGGCTGCATTTGCAGGTGAATCACAGGCAAGAAATCGTTATACTTTCTGGTCTAGTATTGCGAAAAAAGAAGGTTATGTAGAAGTGTCTAAAATCTTTGAAGAAACAGCTAACCAGGAAAAAGAACATGCGAAACGTTTGATGAAACTTATGAACACTGCTGCTCAGGGAGAAACATTACCTGTTGCTGGTGAATTCCCAGTATTAATGGGTACAACTGTAGAAAACTTAAAAGCTGCAGCTGCTGGTGAAAACGAAGAATGGACACATATGTATCCAGAATTTGCTAAGAAAGCTGAAGAAGAAGGATTACCTGAAATCGCAGCTATCTTAAGAGCAATTGCGATGGCTGAAAAGATGCATGAAGAAAGATACTTAAAACTTGCTAAACAGATTGAAGACGGCACAGTATTCAAGAAAGATCATAAAGTACTATGGAAATGTAACAACTGTGGATTTGTAGTAGAATCTTTAGAAGCTCCTACAGTATGTCCAGCTTGTAACCATCCACAGGCTTACTTTGAAGAATACAAATTCTTTGATTAATATAATTGTGTGCAAAGACAGCGAAAGCTGTCTTTTATTGTACGAAAAAAGACCTCGAAAGAGGTCTTTAACGCATTTTAGCTGCCTGGATTAAATGTTTTGCAAGTACTGCAGTTGTGACAGTACCTACACCACCAGGAACAGGGGTAGCGGCAGAGGCTTTGCTATCAAGAGTCGCATAGTCTACATCACCACATAGCTTACCATTCTCATCCACATTGATTCCTACATCAATCATCACGGCATCCTGTCCACAATAATCACTATTTAACATCTTTGCACGTCCTGCAGCCGCAATCACAATCTCTGCATCAGAACATGTCTTCTTTAAATCAACAGTTCTTGTATGAGTCATAGTTACTGTCGCATTCTCTTTAAGAAGCAACATAGATACAGGTTTACCTACAACCATACTTCTTCCTACGACAGTCACTCTTTTACCGGTTAACTCAATGTCATATGCCTTTAATACTTCAATAACTGCTTCTGCAGTACATGGAGAAAATCCAGTTGTATCTCCCGCAAACACCTTCGCAATATTAATAGGAGAAATACCATCTAAATCCTTTTTAGGATCAATCATATTTTCAATATCTTTTTCATTAATAGTACGAGGAAGTGGTCTTAATAATAAGATTCCTGTCACTTCATCATCTTCATTAATATCTTTAAAAGCTTTCTTGAACGCTTCATCACTGATATCCTGTGGGAAAACATAAGAAGCCACATCTAAACCAAATGACTTTAATTTCTTAGTTGCACCACGCTCATAACTCATATCATCAGGGTTTTCACCCACTCTCACAATCGCAAGCTTAGGTACAAAAGATAATGTTTCTAACTCTTTTGATACATATTCTTTAATCCCATCAGAAACCTTTTTTCCTCTTAATTCTAACATGACATTCCTCCTAACTTTTTAATAACACTATTAGTTATTTCATCGGCAAGCAGTTGCCCTTCAACTAATAGCTTCTCAGCACGTTTATTCATCTTCTCAGCCATTTCTCTATTCTTCATAGACTTCGTATTAATATAGACATTCATAATAGAACCAGTCAACGCACTACGTAGACATTGTACACCAACACCTACATCACTGATTGCCATCACTGAACCTTTCTCATTTAAAGTAGAAAATAACTTTAAAGACTGATAACTTAAATCCATGACCTGTAATGGTACAAGAGATGCATCCAATAAACATGACTCCATCACAAACTCTTTATGTTTCTTTTCTTCCTCAGTATTCTTAGGAAGCCTATAAGCCTCTGCGAGAGGCTTAAAGTTTTCTGCATCATCATCTACAGAAGTGACAAGCTTCTTCTCTAAGTCTTCTAACTTCTCCATGATTTCTCTTATTTCATCTTCTACATCTTTATATTTCTTCTTACCTACAGTTAAGTTACCTACCATGAGTCCTAAAGCACATCCAATAGCGCCCACTAGTCCTGAAGCACCTCCACCACCAGGAGTCGGTGAAGACGAAGATAACTCATCTAAGAAGTCTTTAATCATTTCTTTCATTTTTTCCTCCATATGAAAAGACACAAGAATCTCGTGTCTATTTTTCATAAATTATACTCATCTATTTGTATTAATGCAATTAATATGTTTGAAATATATACCTAAATTAATAAGAACACCTATTCCAATTAAACTAAATAGCGCAATCCCCAATGTCACGAAATAACTTTCTGGAAAGATATTGATAATAGGATCAATATCAGGATTAATCAGCCAGTAGTTATTGTTGAAAAGATATGATGCATCATTTTGAATGCCCCGTCAAAATCAACATAGGCTGTTCCACCTACAATAAATACGAGTCCTAAAGTAGTGAACCCTGACCACTTAAATGGTCTATAATCGTTCTCTTTGACTGTAGAATAGATGAGATAAATAGTTCCAATAAGTACCACTAACCCAATCACTTCTAAACGATTCATTAATACTTTTACTTCATAAAAATGAAAAGCAGTATTCTTAGTCATAGGAAAAGCAGGGGTAGAAAGTGCTTTATGAGAGAATAGACTTAAATAGTGAATGATTGTCATATAACTTTCTCTTACAACCTTTTCACTTACCCCAATATTAGAGGCTATTAATGAAGAAGGATAGAGTACAGGCACAAATGTGACTAAGAGAATAGCACAATCAATAATCAAAAAAGTCAAACATACAGTTAAAAGAATACCTTTAAATTTCTTCATTGTATAAGAAGTCTTCTCCCTTTTGAACTTCTACTGTAGATAAATCAGGATAACCTTGCTGTCTTAATGCTTCATAAACACCAATCGCAACAGTATTAGATAAGTTCAAACTACGTGAATCTCCATACATAGGAATACGTACACAATCATCAATATACTTCTTTAAGATATCATGAGGAATACCATCATGCTCATGACCAAAGAAAAGATAGTGTTCACCTTCCTGTTTAAAATCATCTTCACTATAAACTTTTTTAGAATAACGTGTAAAGAAATGATAAATACCAGGATTCTCTTTTTCAAACTCTTCAAAATTTTCATAAACCTTAAAAGTTAGGTGATCAAAATAATCCATAACTGCTCTTTTCATTCTTGGATCATTTAACTTAAACCCTGTAGGTTTAATAATATGTAAAGGTGTATGTGTCGCTGCACATGTTCTCATAATATTACCTGTATTTTGTGGAATCGCAGGATGTACTAATACAACATGATTCATTACTTATGTGCCTCCTCTAAATAATCATATAAAGCCTTTAATGCCTTTGCACGATGAGAGACTTTATTCTTTTCTTCCATAGTCATCACTGCAGAAGTCTTCTTTAATGGTGGATAATAGAAAATAGGATCATAACCAAAGCCATTTTCACCATCAATACAATCATTGATTTCTCCTTCAAAAGTACCTAAGAAAGTCTTTGTTTCTTCATCAGGAATAGCCAAAGCCATCGCACATACGAAACGTGCTGTCTTATCTTCTTTATCTTTGACAGCATCAATAATCCACTGATTCTTAATATCATAACTTGTATCTTCACCCATAAAACGAGAAGAATAAATACCAGGCTGTTTATCTAATGCATCTACTTCTAAACCAGAATCATCTGCAAGAGTAGGCATATGAATCATATTCATCACTGTTTCAGCCTTAATCACTGCATTTTCAGTAAAAGTAGTCCCTGTTTCTTCAATATCAGGATTATAACCTAATACATCTTTAATAGACTTTACTTCAATACCTAACTTTTCCAACATTGCAGAAATCTCTTTAAGTTTTCCTTTATTTGTTGTTGCAACTACGATCTCTTTCATTCGCTTTCCTCCATTCCTAACGCTACTTTGACTTCATGAATAGGCATATCCTTTCCTGTCCAAAACTTAAAAGAACATGCACCCTGATAGACAATCATACGTTCTCCATTCATATAATCAAGACCTCTTTGTCTTGCATAACTTAATAACTTTGTTTCCTTAGGATTATAAATAATATCAGCCACCTTTAAACCATCAGGTAACATATCAGCACTCTCAATAATACATCCTTCAGGATGAGGTGCCATACCAACACTAGTTGTATTAACTAATAAATAAGTATCCTTTAAGTCTTCCTTAATACTTTCCTGATCAATTTTCTTTAAAGTAATAGGGCAATCTAATTTCTCATTAAGTTCTTTAATAAATGGCTTATCAGAACGATTATAAACCACAATTTCCTTAGCACCCGCTAATGCAAGAGAAATAATAATTGCACTTGCTGCACCACCAGCACCAAGTACTACAATCTTATGTTTCGCAATACCCCATCCTTTATCACGGCAGGCCATCACAAAACCTTCTCCATCAGTAATATGACCAATGAGTTTACCGTTCTCATTCTTTACCGTATTGATACTCTTCGCAAGTTTTGCCTGTGTTGTGAGTTCATCCATATATTTCATCATATCCTGTTTATAAGGCATAGAAATATTGTATCCCTTAATAGGTAATGTCTTGACAGACGTAATATAGTCATCTAACTGATTTTTAGTCACTTCAAATGCAAGATAAACATCATTAATACCTAATGTTTGAAATGCAGTATTATGCATCATTGGTGAAAAAGAATGTTTAATAGGATTTGCGACAACCCCATATAAACCTGTATATCCAGTAATTGTATTTTTCATAGCAGTCTCCTTTTGTCTTGTATTATACATCATTTTCTCGATATGTGTGACTGTTCTTATAATATTTAGTACAATGGATTCTAGAGGTGAAAAGTATGATCAAGAAATTAATAATTAATGCTGATGATTTCGGTATGTGTGAAGGAAACTCCCTAGGTATCCTTCTTGCTCACGAAGAGGGACTTGTAAGTTCCACTACAGTCATGATGAATATGCCATATGCTTTATGGGCCCTCGACAAGGCAAAGGCTTATCCAAATTTAGGAATAGGTGTTCATTTAACTTTAACTGCCGGTAAACCATTATTACCTGGCAAGAAAAGCTATACAGATGAAGAGGGAAACTTTTTAAGACCAAATGCTTATGAAGATGAATTCCCAGATGGAGAACCAGATGAAGTTTATGAAGAATGGAAAGCACAGATAGAAGCTTTCATCGCACATACAGGACATCTTCCTACACATCTAGATTCTCATCATTATGTTCATATGGAACATAGGCAATTAGAAGTCATCAAGCGTTTAGCTGAGGAATATAACCTTCCTATTAGACAAACAAGATATGTGGATGAAAACTACTTCCCAGCACGTTGTGAATTTTATAAAGATGGTGTAAGCTTTGAAACATTCAAAGAAATCTGTTCAACTGAAGGCTATGATACAGTAGAACTTGTTTGTCATCCTGCTTTAGTTGATGAAAGACTCATGAACGTATCTAGCTACAATATGAATCGTATCAAGGAATTAGAATTACTTAAGAGTGATGAATTCAAACAGTTCATCAAGGATCACGATATTCAGATTATAACTTACGCAGATATAAAAAAATAATTAGGTGATTTCAAATAATAGTAGTAGAATGAGAAAAAAGTGAATGGAGTGACAAATATGAGATACGCAGATAAGATGAAAAACGTAAAAAAATCAGCCATTAGAAGTGTCATGGCTGATGCAAGTGAGAATGGTACGGTAGACTATATTAGTTTTGCGAGTGGATTCCCTGATCCAGAAGCTATTCCACAGGAAAAGCTAGAAGAAGTAGGACATAAGATTCTTCAAGAAAAGACTTATGAAGTCTTGCAGTATGGCTCTGCTCAGGGTTATACAGGTTTAATAGAATCTTCTAAGTCATTCATTAATAAGCATGAATGTATATGTACAAGGGATGATGATATTATTATTACAACAGGATCACAGCAGGGATTGGATCTTGTGTCTAAGATATTCTGTGATGAAGGAGATTATGTTGTAGTAGAGAACCCAAGTTATTTAGGTGCTTTAAACTCATTTAAATGTAATGGGGCTAAGCTGCTTGGTGTTTCTTTAGAAGAAGATGGTGTAAATCTAGAAGAACTAGAAGAAGCCTTTAAAAAGGGACCAAAGGTATTCTATACAATTCCTAACTTCCAGAATCCTACCGGAGTCACAACATCTCTAGAAAAAAGAAAAGAAATTTATAACCTTGCAGTAAAGTATGATGTAGTCATTCTAGAAGATAACCCTTATGGTTATCTACGTATTACTGGCGAAGAAGTCCCTTCTATTAAATCTTTAGATCAAGACCATCGTGTTGTTTATGCAGCCAGTCTTTCTAAGATTATCTCACCAGGTATGCGTACAGGAATCATCTGTGCAAGTAAAGATATTATCTCTAAACTCTTTATGGCTAAACAATCAGGAGATAACCATACAAACAATCTTTCACAATATATGATGGATGCCTTCTTAAGAGAAACAGATATGGATGCACATATTAAACATTTGCAGTCTCTTTATGCAAAGAAATGTAACTTCATGTTAGAGATGATTAAGAAGTATTTCCATCCTTCTATTCATGTCATTGAACCAGAAGGCGGTATGTTTATATGGTTTGATTTACCTGATGGAGTCAGTATGCCAGAATTCGTTCAGGCTTCTATTAAGAAGCATGTAGCCATCGTACCAGGTAATGAATTCATGGTAGATAGTACTAAGCCATGTCAATCCATTCGTATGAACTTCTCAGCGGCTTCTATGGAGAATATCGAAAAAGGTATTCAGATTCTAGGAGAATTAACATATCAGTTCTGTAAGTAATAAAAAAAGCCAGAAATTCTGGCTTTTTTTTAATACATGCCACCTTGTGGCATAACAGGCTGTTGTGGTTCTTCTTTCTTAGGAAGTTCTGCCACACCTGCTTCAGTTGTTAAGAATAAGGCTGAAATACTAGCCGCATTTAATAATGCGCTACGAGTGACTTTAGTAGGATCAATAATACCTGTTTCGAACATATTGACCCAGTCACCTGTCTTTGCATCAAATACTTTATGGAAGTGGAAATGGTTCAATCCAGCAAATTCAAAGCTCAATTCATCTTCTGCTTTACCAAGCATCTTTGGTTCCTGCATCATGATATTTACCGGAACATTACATAGACCAATACATCTCTTCCATCCACACTGACGGATAACTGTTTCTGTAATCATACCAGATGGGTTTGTGAAGTTAATCAGCCATGCATTTGGACATAGTTCCTTCATATCTTCAACAATTGCCTTGATTACCGGAGCTGTTCTCAATAATTTAAGCATACCACCAGCACCGTTTGTTTCCTGGCCTAAGAAGCCATGAGATAGTGGAATTCTTTCATCCTTGATACGTGCATTTAATAATCCAACACGGAACTGAGTTGTGACAAAGTCAGCATCCTTTAATGCTTCTCTTCTGTCCAGAGTCAGATATACTTTTACGTCATATCCAGATGCATCCCACATTCTTTGTGCCAGTGCACCTACGATTTCAAGTTTCTCTTTTCCATCTTCAATATCAACCAGCCAGATTTCACGAATTGGAAGCGTTTCATAACGCTTGATAAAGCCCTGCATTAATTCTGGTGTGTAAGATGATCCACCACCAATTGTAACGATTTTGTTCAACTTCGGTCGGATTATATTTTGTAGACATTTCAGTCATAGCTTTTCCTCCTAATTATTAAATATTTTTAATTTCTCACTTTATT
>OLQA01001159.1_pt1 | contig 23995 bp, 29 predicted proteins | sample 1673151 | NCBI WGS metagenome assembly OLQA01 (sample SAMEA3136760, study PRJEB25190) | human gut metagenome | biome: human gut; feature: human-associated habitat; material: faeces | place: Austria | collected 2013
AGCGACTGGATCTATTCCTGATGGCTGATGACAGAGAGGTTCTTCAGGATGCAGGTAAGATCACAGCAGAGATTGCCAAGGCAAAAGCTGAAACTGAATTTGAAAAATACCGTGTTATTCAGGATAGGCTATTCATGTCTGATTTTGATAAGTACATGCTGGAACTGGAAGAGAATGCGAAAAAGTAGCAATATCGCCATTAAATTTTTAGCTTACCAAGGTCGAGTGCATGGAAGTTGAGCCATCAGTCGGGGCGAAAAATAGCAGTTGACCTGTTTTCTGTACAAAGAACAGACGAAGTTGAGGCGATGGCAGTTCTTCGTTAAATTTGACTTTTATGTTGGAATCACTATATATAGTAGAAACGAATAAAAAAGTTGAACTTTTTCCGTGGACGGGCGAGGTTCAGACTGTGATATGGATAACGAAATGTATCAATACTTTTTTGCTACAGAATTTGTTGATATGTTTCCGCAAACAAACGGAGATACTTTTCAACATTTCATATTAGTCTGGATCGGTTCCCGAAAACTGACATCAATCAGGACGTATCGAGCCACGTTGAGAGCATAGCGTTGCTACAAAGACGGAAATAGTAAAAATCCTCCATTTTAAGCAGTTTTATAAGCATATTGTCTTTTTAGATGATGGAAATGGTGGACGAAAAAAAGTGATGCAAAACTATATTGATGTAAATGTTTGTATTGATATGGTGTGTGGAGATACAACAACTAGTATCGTAGAATAAAACTACAATTAAATATTCTAAATGATATGATAGACATAAAACTATCATCTTTTTTATTGGGAAAGGAAGATATCTATGGCAGAAAAAAGATATTATTGGTTAAAGTTAAAAGAGGATTTCTTTAATGATATTCGCATGAAAAGACTTAGAAAAATATCAGCAGGAAGTACATATACGATTATATATTTAAAATTATTACTTCTTAGTTTAAAGGATGAAGGAAAGTTGTTGAACAACATCAAAATGCAAACAAGTGGAGATGATGATTTCTCCACTTTTACTTTGGATTGGCGAATACAATACCTCCCATTCTTGATCTGTAGTAATCAAGAGTGTAGGTGTTGGTTTGCCAGTCACTTTTTGCATCTTCAAACGTATTGGTAATGCCATCATAGTTACCATCTTGAATTGTAATGTTGTTACCATCTACTTTTAAAACAATACCAACATGGTTTTTACCAATGCCAGAAAATACGGCTCCTGCTTTGGGGGTAGTGGATCTTTCAAATTTATCCGGATGTGCTTTTAGTAGTTCATCTACACAATCCCATCCATTACCAGTAAAACCAGGATCATAGCCATAGAGTTCATAGAATCTTCCCCAAGCAAACCATGTGCATTGGCCATATAAGCCTGTTTTAGCATATGGATTCTTTGTGATCCAGGCTTCCATGTTATTAAAGTTAGGATTAGTTCCACCTCTAAAGGTAATACCTACATAACGCATAACATGATCTACATAAGATGGATCTCCATATCCTGATATATTCAATTCTTGCTTTTTCATATCGGAGAATTGTAGTGCATTGTATTTGGAATAACCACCAAAATTAGAAATTGCCCAATCAATATATCCAGATCCATAGTTGTATCCTTGCAAAGCTAAATAGATGTGTTCTGTATCTGATGGATCTTTAACATTTGCTTTTTTTACACAATCCGAAAAGGTATGTGTACAAGCATCTATGGAATACTCCGGTTCTGTAATACCATTAGGAACTCTAAGGTATTTTGTGTTGTATCCCGATTCGCTAGATTGCATTGGATCAGTTCCTTTACCACCAGATTCCTGCATCATAATGGCTTGAAGTAAAGATACATAATCTTCTATATCGTATTCTATTGCGTATTTACGAATGGTGTCTTCATATGCAATGACTTCTTCGCTTAAAGAAACAATTTCACTATTAGATCCACCATCTTGAGCTAATACACTAAATGTTCCAATAAACAGAGTAATCACAATCAATAAAATTAAACCTGTTCCAAAAGAAAAGAGTGTATTCAATGTAGATACACTCTTCTTAACAATATGAAGTGATTTCTTTATAGCGTGTGTTGTATTTTGGACAATAGGCTTGAAAACAAATTGTTCTGTAGACTGTTTTATCTTTGAAGCATTCATTTTATTCACAACATGCTTCTTTGACTTGGATATATATGATATTCTCCGTGGATGAATATCATTACAATTTGGTAATGGATTTTGTTTCTTTATTTTATGTTCATTTCTTTTTTCTTTGATAAACTTCGTTGTACGATAACTCGATTCAACAAGTGTTTGTTTGGCTTTTTTACTTATTGAATTTGTAGCTTGTACATTTGCATTGGATGAAATACTTTCTTGGCGAGTATCTTTATCCGCATTGCGTGTACGAATAGATAGCTTCTTAATAAAGTGTTTTATATTAGCCTTAGAATCCTTTGTTTTAATGATCTGTACTTTCTGTTTTGTTTTAATATCTATCATTTTTGAATCTCCTTCCAGATATGTAAGTTAATCTAAATAAGATTAAATAATTTACTTGCATTATGGTTTATTGCGTGATACTATAGATTTGTTAAAGGAGGAATGCATCATGAGTTATACAAGTTTTGGCGAATTTATGCGTGTATTACGAGTGAAAAATCATGAGGTAATGGGAGATGTTGCAAAGATATTGGAGGTTAAAGTTCCATTTTTATCAGCTGTTGAAAATGGTAAAAAAAATGTACCTAATGAATGGATTGATAAAATTGTAAATCATTATGAATTGAATTCTGAAGAAAAAAAGAAATTAGAAGAATCAATAGAAGAATCAAAAACTCAATACAAAATCATCATGAATGATTCTGGAATTAACCAAAGAAAAGCAGCTCTTCAATTTGCTAGATCATTTGATGGTATGGATGATGAAACTGCAATTAAGATTATGAACTTATTAAAGAATAAGAAAGGTAGTGATTAAATGGATTACAAAACTAAACCCTTAACAAGAAGAGAAATTAGGGCATTAGCACCTTATTACCGTGAACTATTTGATGTTCCAGCTACTGGTCCTTTTCCTGTATTAGAGGCACTTGAAAAATTGCAAGATGTCTTTGAAGGCTCCAATTATGAGGTTGTTGAAGATAAAGATTTGGAGCCTAAAATTATGGCCCAATGTTCCCCTAATGAAATTGGTGGATTTACAATTCAGATTTATGTGGAAACATAGCTGTTATTAGTTTGTTGATAGCAAAGAGCACCTGTCGGGGTTATTTGAATGAAGTACAAAAGTAAAAGTTAAAATTGGAGAGTGAGGAAATTTTATGAGTTCTCCCTTGTTGAAAGAAAATCAGAACATTACGGGTTCCGGCCGTAATCATGGAATCGATCTGTTAAGACTGGTTCTTATGTTTATGGTATGCATGTTGCATACGCTTGGACAAGGCGGAATCCTTAATGCCAGTGCTGAATGAACTAATGCATATAGAGCATATTGGTTTTTGGAAATTCTGTCTTATTGCGCCGTTGATGGGTTTGCAATTATTAGTGGATATGCTGCAAGCAACAGACCACGAAAATATGACAAGATTGTTAATATGTGGTTCCAGGCCTTTTTCTATTCATTTATCTTAACAGGAGTGCTTACAGTTATTGGTATAAGCGATTCTTGGGCGACTGATGATATGATTAAATGTATTTTTCCAATTACATTTAATAAGTTCTGGTATTTTACGGACTTTTTTGCGCTGTTCTTTGCAATACCAGTTCTTAATAAGTTTTTATTTTCTATTTCAGAAGAAGTTGCAAAGAAGGCATTAATTATTATTTTTGTGCTGTTTTCTGTTTTAGGAATATTTAATGATTCGTTTAGAACCGCTGGTGGTTATTCAGCAATATGGCTTATAGTTTTATATTGCATAGGCGTATTAGCAAAAAGAGTAAAGCTTTTTGAAACTAGAAAAAATACTACACTTATTATTTTGTGGGGATTGTGTATTTTTATAACCTGGCTTGTTCATGACCGTAGTGGAAACATGCAATTAATAAGCTATGTTTCACCAACCATCCTGTTGAGTGGAATGATAATGGTGGTGCTTTTTTCGAGATTGCCTATTAAATGTAAATTTGTATCAAAAGTATCTCCTCTGGCATTTGGCATTTACCTGTTTCAATTGAATCAGGTTGTCTGGCATTTTATGCTCAAAGATGCATTTGTAGGAGTTCTTGAGAAGCCACTCTATATTGGAATTCCGATGGCGTTTGGATGTGCATCATTAATTTTCTTCTCGGGATTGTTTGTTGAATTCATAAGAACCATACTTGCAAAAATTTGTAGAATAAACCTGTTAAGTAAATGGATTGTGGAAAAACTCGACTTTGTGTTGAAAAAAATAACCGTTATTTTGAAATAATACGTGAATTTAATAAGGAAATGCTACAGAATGACTATCGTGGTGATTGTGCTGGCGTGAAAAAGGTGAAGTAAATATAGCTTATCAGATGCCACTTTATCCTATGATTGATAATTTTGATACTAAGACATCAAAGAATAATCATAACAAGGTCTGGAATACAAGATGAAACCATCTCGGGTGGAAATTACACATCGAATTAGTAGATGAATAGTTTAGTGTTTCGATTTATATAAAAATTTCATGTACAAGCGAAAAGCAAGCTGTTTATTCCATATAAAGAAGAATCCCTCCCGGCCATATGGTCAGGAGGGGTTCTTCTATGGTGATAATGTCATATCCGTTTTCAGATTTTGGCATTTTCGGTAGTATGGCCTGCCATAGAGAATATGACATTTGAATAATAATTTTAATGTATGGCTATTCCGATTTTTTTACGGATCATTGGACCAAAAATCATTGCGATGACCATTTTTACAAGGTCAGCAGGAATAAATGGAAATACACAGATAGAAAGTGCAGCGGATACTGTATTTCCAGACTGGAAGCAGAACCATGCAGTTCCGAAAGCATAGCAGATTGCTGTACCGAGAACCATTCCAAGAATCTGGATTACGCGGTTGTTACATTTATCAATGATGATACCTGCAATGATTGCCATTGGAATAAATCCTATAATATATCCACCGGTTGGTCCCGCAAGTTTTCCAACACCTCCGGTAAATCCGGAAAATACAGGAAGACCTACGAGTCCGACTAAAAGATAAATTATGTAACTTAAAGTTCCCATTTTCCAGTTCAGAAGATAGAGCGATAAGTAAATCGCAAAGTTAGTAAGCGAAATAGGTATCGGTCCGATTGGAATGGACAATGGTGCAAGAATACATGTAACGGCTGCCATTAGTGCTGTGATGACCATTGTGTAATTTTTTGATTGTCGAAATGTCTGAGACTTTGCGTTTGACATGATAAAATCTCCTTATGTTTACAAGTGCATACTTATATTAAATGTTTAACAATATGTTGGTTAGTGTTTTATTCTATATTGGTTAGTATTTTATTCTGCAGATTCAATTTCATATGTGAATCCGGCATTTTCAATTGCCTGAATTGTATCCTTGATTCCCTGTCCACCTGCAGTGAGATAACCTGAGGCGAAAATAGAATCAATAACACGGAGAAGATCTTTTTCCTCACCTTTGAAATAAACTTCACGTCCTGCAGCACAACGAATATCTGACTGAGGAACGAGAAGTCTTGCAAGACAGAGAACTTTCATGCAATAAGCTGTTGTAAGAACTGACAAATCAGCATTTGCAAGAGGAGTTCCCGGAATTGGAAGAAGGAAATTAATAGGAAGTGCTTCAGGCTGAATTTCGCGAAGTTCTAAAAGCATATCTACTACATCTTCTTTGCTTTCACCCATACCGATAATTCCGCCACTGCAAATTTCAAAACCAAGTTCCTGTAACATTTTTATATTTGCAACACGCTGCTCAAATGTGTGGGTAGAGCAGATGTTATGATAGTAATTCTGACTGCTGTTTAAGTTATGATTGATACGGTCAAGTCCGGCTTCTTTTAAAATTAATGCCTGCTTTTCAGTCAGGAAACCAATTGAACAACAGAGATGTGTTCCATCTTCTTTCATTTTTCGGATTTTTTTCGCTAACTCTTCAATTTCTTCATCTGTAAACTGCATTCCGCTTAATCCGATACAGTGTCGTGAAAGGTTATGTTCATTTACGAAATCATTGTCAGCATAGAGTTTTTCATCAGAAACCCATTTATATTCATCGATGTCAGCTTTGGAACGGCTGGATTGTGCGCAGTAGGAACAGTCCTGAGAGCAGTTGCCGCTTCTTGCATTTGTAAGAATGTGAATACTTACATGATTTCCTTTATATTTTCTGCGTAATACTTCAGCACGCTTAATTAATTCCTCCAGTTTATCATCAGGAGTATTTAAAATTTCGATTGCTTCTTCTCTTGTAAGCTGTGGATCTGTAGAAGTGTTAAGTTCTGACATGATTCAATGTCCTCTCTTTTCATTGATTTCGTATGTTCGTATTTTTTATAATGCATACAATAACACGAAGAAAACTAATTGTAAACTAAAAATAAGAAAAAGTTAACAATTAAAAAACTGTTCACGAAATAAAAGATGGAGTTAAATTATGACAGATGAATCAGTACGGCAGGAGTGGGTGTATTGTCCTGTTTGTGGGAATAAGACTAGACTGCGATTACGTAAAGATACAGTCCTTATTAATTTCCCATTATTTTGTCCTAAATGTAAAAAGGAAAGTCTGATAAATGCAAAAGAATATATGATAAGAAAAATAAATTAAGCCAGACGTTAAGACGCAATGCGAATTGTATTATGATTCGCATTGCGTCTTTTATATTAGGAGGAATGAGAAAATGGAAGCAATCATTTATTCATCAAATTCAGGAAGTACCGCAAAGTATGCAGAAATGCTGTCGCATGAATTACATTTGCCGACATATAACCTGAAGGGGGCTAAGCAAAAAGTACCGGATGGAGCAGAGGTTATATATCTGGGATGGATTATGGCAGGTAAGATTAAGGGTTATTCGAAAGCATCCGGAAAATATAACATTAAGGCAGAAAATCTTAACGAAATTATCAGATGGTATAACAGACAGAAATAAGAAAGGAGATGGTGAATATGAAATTGTATTTTGGAAATACAGTGACGATTATTACAACGATTATGATTCTTGTACTGCTTGGATTTATTGTGGAATCTATAGTGTATAGAAATAAAAATCTCGGATATGTAAGAGAGATACAGTATTTTTCGATATAGTGATAAAAATTGTGATATATCCCGTAACTTAGTAGTGCAGTTAATAAAGGGTTTGATATAATAAACAAAACACAATGAAAGAAGGGGTGCATATGAAATATACATTGATAACAGGTGCTTCAGGTGGTCTTGGCAGATCTTTTGCACGAGAATGTGCATCTCATGGCCAGAATCTGATACTCGTTACACGTACAGGAAGTAAATTACATGGATTAAAAGAGAAGTTAGAAAAAACATATGGAGTAGATGTGGAAATATATTCTGCTGATTTGTCAGTTAAAGAAGAACGCCAGAAATTATTTGATTACACAACATCTAATCATATGATTGTGGAAAATTTAATTAACAATGCCGGTTTTGGAAATGCGGACGCATATTTAGATACTCCATGGGAACTTCATAAGAACATGGTCGATATTAATGTTGTTGCCCTGATGCATTTATCTCATTTATACGGCAATGAAATGAAAAAACGCAGAAAGGGAAGAATATTAAATGTAGCTTCTGTTGCTGCATTTTCTGCAGGACCATATATGTCGGTTTATTATGCTTCAAAAGCATTTGTATTTTCACTCAGTCAGGCTATGTATGAAGAATTAAAAGGATATGGTGTATCTGTAACTGCTCTATGTCCAGGTCCTACAGGCACAAATTTTGAAAATACTGCAGGACTTACAAACTCTAAAATGTTTAAAGTATTTGGAGTTGAAAAAGCTGACTCTGTTGTAAAACGTGGATATAAAGGCATGATGAGAGGAAAAGCCATTGTATATCACAGCAAAGTAACATATGGATTCAACATCATTACAAGACTCGTATCCAGAAAATGTGCCCGTAATATAGCAGGCAGAATAAATTAATATAAAATGTGAAATTCAAAAGAAAGGAAAAGGTGATATCTTAGATTTATAAGAGGTCACCTTATTGCGTACCGGTCAGTATTGACCGTGATGGTATGGAGATATTCTTCCATTGTGCAAAAGCAGGAAAAAATTGATGCCATGCGTAAAAATCCTCAAATGTTGTTTTAACAACATAAAATGTAATTTATCCATATTAGAATGATAACTAAGGGAGAGGATATTGTAATTCTATCCACTTCCTTTACAGGTTTAAATTAAGAATGGCGATATAAGTTTTTATAAATTTATATAAGGAGGATATTATGAACGAAATGATTAAGGCAGGCGAGGTATTTAAGTTAGGAGATGTGGTTAATTACCAGGAAGGAACTGTTGTAAATAAGTTTCTCGTTAATAATGAACATATGAAGTTTGTTATTAAGGCATTTGATGCGGGAACAGAGCTTCCTGAGCACGCAGCTCCCGGAGATGTGGTTGTATTTGCACTTGAGGGAGAGGGTGTAATCGTATATGAAGGAGAAGAATTTCCTATTAAGGCAGGCGAAAACTTCCATTTTGTAAAGGGCGGACTTCACTATGTAAAGGCTACAACACAGTTCAAGATGGCAGTTGTTGCATCACTGGGATAAAAGAAACGGGATTAGATCAACTAAGCTAAAGCGGCTAAAATTAATCAGCTGCTTTAGCTGATTTAAATAAAATAAAAAACGGCGGTTCTGATATTACTTCAGAATCGCCGTTTTTATATTTAAAACTTTATTACACGCACCGGCTCAGTTTCTGAATAATCTCATCAATATCATTTTCATTGATGGATGAATAATTCATAACATACACATTTTCAGGAGCTTCTTCAGAGACATGATAGTACTCGGAAAGTGGCGCAAGTTTTATGCCCTGTGACAGAGCAGTCTGAATAAGCTTATCTTCCTTACGGGATGATTTGATTTTCATAAGAAAATGTACCCCTGCCTCTTCACCTGAAATGGTTACATGGTCATTTAACCTGCTGTTCTGAATAGCATTCAGAAGTGCATCTCGTTTTGAATGATAGTAATTTCTCAATCTGTTAATGTGCTTTTCAAAATAGCCCTCCTGAATAAACTTTGCCAGTGTATACTGCTCAAAGTTAGAAACCGTACAAGAATAAAAAGAGAGCTTTTTATAGAACTGATCCAGAAGATGACCGGGCAGTACCATGTAGCTGATTCGTACGGTAGAGGACAAAGTCTTTGTAAATGTATTCATGTAAATGACTTTATCTGAGACATCAATACTCTGAAGTGTAGGAATTGGCTGACCACTGAGTCGAAGCTCACTATCATAGTCATCCTCAATAATGTATCTGTTTTCACCCTTGGAAGCCCAGCTGAGCAGTTCATATCGTCTGCTTATTGGCATAACGATACCAGTAGGGTAGTGATGAGACGGTGTGATGTGCAAAATGTCAGCTTTTTTTTCTTCAAGTTCGGAAACATTTACGCCATCATCGTCCATGTTTATATATTCGCATTGAACCTGGTGGCTTTTATATATCTGAGGGATTTTTCTATATCCCGGATTTTCCACGGCATAAATTTTATCCTTACCAAAAAGCTGAATAAGAAGTCCGTAGAGATATTCAGTTCCTGCGCCAATTATTATCTGTTCGGGAAGTACTGTCATTCCACGGAATTCTTTTAAATATGTGGCAATGGCTTCGCGGAGGTATAGGATTCCGCCACATGGAGGGTTAGTCATAAGCTGCATCTGGTTTTCATTTAATACTTCACGAACCATTTTCTTCCAGATGGTAAATGGGAAGAGTTCAGACTGCGTCTGGTTACTGGAAAAGTCAGCCAGATATCCTGAGTCACCACTTGTGAGAGGTACCATTTCCTTTGTTATATTTTTCTTTTCAATTTCTATGGCCTTTTTAAAATCTGTCACATAAAAGCCTCTTTTTGGTATGGAATAAATATATCCCTCCGCCGCAAGCTGATCATAGGCATTTTCCACGGTTATTACACTTATACCCAGATTTTTTGCAAATGAGCGTTTGGAGGGCAATTTCTCTCCTGGGATGATATTTCCCTGTAAAATGTCGTTTTTTATACATTTATATAAATATTCGTAAAGGGAATCTGACCCTATATTTGTAAAATTATATGTAATCATTTATAGCATTTTCCTTAATCTGACCTTACTGAATATATCTAAATTGATGATTTTAACATATTCACATTTGCATTATACTCTGCCCATGCTGATTCGTATATAAAAATTTATGTTTAAGTGAAATAAGTCGAAGTAAAAGATTGAAAAATCAGGAATCAGATAATGAACTTATAAGTAATTCCAAAAAGGTATTATAAGTAATTCAGAAAAATGACATAAGCAATTTAAAAGGAGATAAATATGGAAAACAGATATGGATTAAATAAGCAGCTTGCACAGATGTTAAAGGGCGGAGTTATCATGGACGTTACAACTCCGGAGCAGGCAAAAATTGCAGAGGCAGCGGGTGCATGTGCGGTTATGGCACTTGAGCGTATCCCTGCAGACATTCGTGCGGCAGGCGGTGTTTCAAGAATGAGTGATCCGAAAATGATTCAGGGAATCCAGAATGCAGTTTCAATCCCTGTTATGGCTAAGTGCAGAATCGGCCATTTCGTAGAGGCACAGGTTCTTGAAGCAATCGAGATAGATTACATTGATGAAAGTGAAGTATTATCTCCTGCAGATGATGTTTACCATATCAATAAAAGAAATTTTAAGGTTCCATTTGTATGTGGTGCAAAGGATCTTGGTGAGGCATTAAGAAGAATAAATGAAGGTGCTTCAATGATTCGTACAAAGGGAGAGCCGGGAACAGGTGATATCGTTCAGGCAGTTCGCCATATGCGTAAAATGAACAGCGCAATTGCACAGCTTACAAGCATGAGAGAGGATGAGCTTTTTGAGGCTGCAAAGCAGTTCCAGGTACCATATGAACTTGTTGAATATGTTCATGAAAATGGAAAACTTCCTGTTGTAAATTTTGCGGCAGGTGGTGTTGCAACTCCTGCTGATGCTGCACTTATGATGCAGCTTGGTGCAGAAGGTGTATTCGTAGGCTCAGGAATTTTCAAGTCAGGAAATCCTGAAAAGAGAGCAAATGCCATCGTAAAGGCAGTTACAAATTATACAGATGCCAAGATGATTGCTGAATTATCTGAGGATCTCGGAGAAGCCATGGTTGGAATCAATGAAAGTGAAATTGAAATCCTTATGGCAGAAAGAGGAAAATAATGACTATTGCAGTTTTAGCTGTTCAGGGGGCATTTATCGAGCACGAGAAAAAGTTGGAAAAACTTGGTGCAACCTGTATTGAACTCAGGAAAGCAGAAGATTTAAAACAGCACTATGACGGACTGGTGCTTCCCGGAGGTGAAAGCACCGTTCAGGGAAAACTTTTAAAAGAACTTGGGATGTATGATACATTAAAATCCCAGATAGAGTCCGGCATGCCTGTACTTGCTACCTGCGCCGGAATGATTCTGCTGGCAGAAAAAATAGAAGGTGGCGAAGCGGGACATTTGCAGACTATGCCTGTGACTGTAAAGCGTAATGCATATGGAAGACAGCTTGGAAGTTTTCATACAGAGGCAGATGTTGAAGGTATAGGAGAAGTTCCTATGACATTTATCCGCGCGCCATATGTGGCAGATGCCGGAGATGCACAGGTTCTTGCAACCGTAGAAGACAGAATTGTTGCCGTAAAATATAAAAACCAGCTTGCTCTTGCGTTCCATCCGGAACTGGATGATAATGATGATATTCATAAAGCATTTTTAAAAATGTGCGAGAGAAATGACTGATTCATTAAATGAGATTATCTGTAATACAAGTTATGTGGTACGTTCTGATTGCAGAGGTAAGCATATTGGGGAAAAGCTTGTGCTGGGGAGCCTGGAACAGGGCAAAAAGCATGGGTTTAAAATGAAAGATGGGCATTATGAAAATATCTGTCCGTACTATCATGAATTGTAAAAATAATAAATGAAAACTGAATACGACACATATGCGGCATTTCTATTTCCCTAACGGGAGAATAGAAATGCCGCTTTTTTTTATGCTTATATAACTGTGATGAATGGAGGAATTGTATATATGAAGACTTATGGATATGCCGTTGCTGGATACCCGACGAGGCAAAGACCTTATGGGAACTTTCTTAAGCGATATTGTTTTGCAGGTTCTGTTTTTTGTTGCAGAAAACGAGCGCACTAACATTCGCCAACGGCAAGCGGGAAAATTGAAAAAACACTTAAATAAAATGAATAAATAATTTGGAAAAGTGTACCTTTGCAAAAGTCGAAAAGAAGTTGAATTTTGCCTTAGAGTAATTGTGTTCCCACTTGTAAATTCCGAATTTTGGCGTATGATTTATCAGAAAGATAAATATAAAAATCAGATATTTAGTTGTGTAATTTTATTTTTGAATTATTATTTAAAAGGAGATTTGGGAATATGGGAAATTTTTCAAAGAAGGGTAAGGCTGTAGTTTTCACTGCAGCAGCGACAGGTGCTACATTTGCAGCTACAATGTTTGCACCTATGTCACTTGTTTTTGCTGACACAACAGCAACAGTAATGACAGCAGAAGAGTTAACAGAAGCTCTCGCTAATGGAGTAGATAATATCACTCTTGGTGCTAATATTACAGGATCTTTCACAGTATCAGATACTACAGGAAAAACAACTATTGATCTTGGTGGTTATACACTCTCTTCATTAGGAGAAACTTCATCAGCTCATGCAATTACTGTAAATATTGGAGCAGAGGCTGATATCAGTAACGGTACTATTGTGGCAAATAAAAAGGATGCTGCAATTTATAACAACGGATATACAACTATAAATGCCAATGTTACACATACAGGTATAGCAAAAACTTCATTCTATGCCATCTTAAACCACGGTGATATGGTTATTAACGGTGGTAATATTTCTGCCAGTAAATTATCTGGATCAAGTCTTATTGCAAATGGATATTATAGCTATGCGGCTTCAAACCCAACTTCAGGATATGTTCCTGGTGTAAATAAAGAATTTCCTACTCTTACAATTAACGGTGGTTCATTTGCCGATGGACTTCTTACCGTAAAAACAGATGAAGGTGGAATTACAGTCATTAATGACGGTACATTTTCAAATAAAAATTTTTGTATAGAATCCTGGAATGACACTACAATTAATGGTGGTCAGTTTACAGGAGCAGGTAACGAGCCGGTTTTTTATGCAGGAAAGTATAATTCACATACAGATGGCACTTTAAAAATTAAAGGTGGAAAGTTCACAGGTAGATCACTTATAGCTTCAGTCGATGCATATACAGAGCAGGCAAATGTAACAATAGAAAGTGCTGATTTTTCAGGAGTTGACAGATTATTCAGCGATTCTACATCAACAAAAAAACCTACAGTAACTATCGCAGAGACAAGTGCACAGCCACAGACTACATCAAAAGAATTTATAACAGATATTACATGGGATGACGAGAATTCAGCTAACAGACCCGGCTTTACTAAGTTTAAGGAAATGTTAACAGTTGTAGATGATAACGGAAATCCTTTAACTGCTAACATTGAATTAGCAGAAGATCCTAATAATGCTAGTGTTACAATTGTTAAGTACACAGTAAATTATGATAAGTACAATGCAGATGGAACAGAGGCAGCTGTTCCTAACGCAAAGCTTACAATCGATAATGATAAGCTTAATGCAGCAGGATATGAGGCAGTAAATCCTGATAGTCCATTTATCTTATCACCAAAGCCACAGGAACCAACAAAGCCAACAAAGCCAACAAAGCCTTCAAAGCCAGCAGAAGATAATAAGACTGATATTAAGTTAAACTCTGCAGAAGGACAGAAGGCTCCACAGACAGGTGTTACATCAAATGCTCCGCTTTACACATTACTTGCAGCAGGTGCAGTAGGTGGTGCTTGTGTAGCAGCCTGGGCAATTAAAAGAAAAACAGCAAAATAATTCAAACTAACAGCTTAGTTATGGAATTATTTTAACTGTAAGAATTATAGTATTTAAGATGTTTTGATTGTTGGAGAAGCAATTAAAACATTTGGTAATAATACACAAAATAAAACGGCAGACCGTGTAAAAGCGGCCTGTCGTTTTTGTTTTTTGAAAGAAATAAATGTGCAAAAATAATGATTGCTTAGAGTGGGGAAGAATGCCACAAAAATGCCACAAAATTTTATTTAAATCTCCTGAAGAGAATTTTTTTAAAATATATATCCCGGGGTGTGGGATAAATTTTAAGAGTTTTTATAAGATAATCTTTATCAAATAGTTCAATAATAAAGGAGAATTAAAAATGGAATTGTCTTATATAAAAGAACTTTGGTCAAAAAATGTAAATACTGACAGAACTCAGGAAAATAATACCTGGGACAGTTATGTAAGGGATTGCGTTAATGACGATTCAGTTAATTTTGAAAACAACTCGTTTTTGAAATTTATCCAGAGTAAGGTTGAACTTACATCTGACATGAGAACTTTGGATATAGGATGTGGTGAAGGTAAATATTCTCTTGCCATTGCGTCTAAGGTGAAAAATGTTTTGGGCGTGGATTCTTCATCGGAAATGATAAAAAAGGCAAAATCATTATCAGAACAGAACGGTGTAAACAATGTAGAGTTTGTTGAGAAGGACTGGTGCAACTGTGATGAAAATGAATTCACAGGACAATATGATCTGGTTTTCGCGCATAATACACATTCCATTGCCGATTTTGACACATTTATGAAAATGATGAACGCTTCAAGAAAATATTGCTTTTTATGTATTCCTGCAAGAAGAAGTGATGAAGTAATGGACAGCTTAAGACTTATTTTGAGAAGAGGAAAAGTGAAAAACAATGATTCAGTAGCGTACATATTTGATACTATCTGGCTTAACGGATGCAATCCGGAAGTTGCATATGAACAGGTGGAATGTAAATCTAAAAGAACATTGGAAGAAGCAATACCATGGTATTTAGAAAAACTGAAAGAGGAAAAAGCCTTAAGTGATGAAGAGGAAGAAAAGGTTGTACGTTTTCTTTCTAATGTAAGTGTCAGTGGGTATGTTTACGAAACAATACGAACTACACTTATTAATTTTTTCTGGAAATTTAATTAACATAGAATAGAATTGTCTGCTACGGATGAAACCGTGGTAAACAATTCTATTTTTATGTATTTTCTCAATATATATAATACAAAGTATATGACTAAATGATGTATAATATTCACAGTATCAATATGGTTATTTTCTCAGTATTGAACATATGAAAATATAACTTTGTATATATAACTTAGTAATATATCTTCGAAATAAATATAACTTCGTATTATAAATCTTCGAAATATATATATCTTCGAAATATATATCATATAAGAGCAATACGGAAAATATCAGCAGGTTAATCTAGGTAATAATTTAATCTGAATTTGAAAAGAGGTATGTATTGTTGATAGACAGATGTTTTGGAAGAGAGCGATTGATTTTCACGGACATGTATGCGGTGGCATAACAATATGATACAAAGCCGTTATGTATGCCATTGATTCATATAAATGCGAATGCTGTGGTGAAGTAGCAGGAGTAAACTGGATAAGAATCCAAAATGGAAAGAAAGTATGCTTAGACTGTTATAAAGCATATGACAGATTTAATGTTTAACTCATATGTGTAAAAATTGAATAATAGAAAGTATTTGGAGGAGAATAAACATGGGTCTTTTTGGTTTTTCACAGCCGCCTGATATTAATAAGGGGATAGAGGAATATCAGAGTACTGAAGGAGCTGTGCTTTTAGATGTAAGAAATATAGGCGAGTATGCTCAGGGGCATATCGAGGGAAGTATTAACATACCTTTACCATGTATTATCGATATTAAAGATAAGGTTACAGATCGCAATACACCTATATTTGTATATTGTCTCAGCGGAGGCCGAAGTGCACAGGCTGCAACACTATTAAATAAGATGGGATATACTACCGTAAAAAACATTGGTGGCATCAATATGTACACAGGTAAGGTAGTCTTATAATAATCAATACCACAAAATAAATACTGCCATGAAATTGCATTGAAAAAGTATGCAAATAGTGGTAGTATTTTTGTTGTTGATTTTTAGTAAAAGAGGATGCATATGGAAAGAATTACTGGAACTATTTCACGAGGATTACGTGCGCCAATTATCAAGCAGGGAGATGACTTAAAGCAGATCCTTGTAGATACTGTATTAAAGGCTCAGGAACAGAATGAATTTACTGTCAGAGATAAGGACATTATTGCCCTTACAGAATCTATTCTTGCAAGAAGTCAGGGCAACTACTGTACAGTTGACGATATTGCAGCTGATGTTAAAGAGAAGTTCGGAGATAGTACAATAGGTGTTATTTTCCCTATTTTAAGTAGAAATCGTTTCGCGATTGTTTTAAGAGGCTTCGCAAGAGGCGCAAAGAAGATTGTTCTTCAGTTAGGATACCCATCTGATGAAGTAGGTAACCATTTAGTTGATTACGATGCATTAGATGCAGCAGGCGTAGATCCTTACGAAGATGTACTTACAGAAGAAGAATTTGTAGAAAAGTTCGGCAGACCATGTCATACATTTACAGGTGTTGACTATGTGTCTTATTACAAAAATATTATTCAGTCAGAGGGCTGTGAAGTAGAGATTATTTTCGCTAACAAGCCAAAAGCAGTTCTTGCATATACAGACTCTGTTATAAATTGCGATATCCATACAAGATTCCGTACAAAGCGTTTATTAAAAGCTGCGGGAGCAAAGAAGGTTTATGGTATGGATGACATTATGACAGCTTCAAGAAACGGAAGTGGTTATAATGACAAGTACGGCTTACTTGGTTCTAATAAGGCAACAGAAGAATCTATCAAGTTATTCCCTATTAACTGTATGGAATTTGTAGAATCTGTTCAGAAGCTTATGTTCGAAAAGACAGGTAAGCTTGTTGAAGTAATGGTATATGGTGACGGTGCATTTAAGGATCCAATCGGAAAGATTTGGGAACTTGCAGACCCTGTTGTATCACCTGGATACACAGACGGCTTAGAGGGTGCACCAAACGAGCTTAAGCTTAAGTATCTTGCAGATAACAAGTATGCTGACTTAAAGGGTGATGAGCTTAAGGAAGCAATTAAAAAATCTATTACAGAAAAAGACTCTCAGCTTAAAGGTCAGATGGCTTCAGAGGGAACAACACCTCGTAGATTGGCAGATTTAGTTGGTTCTTTAGCGGATCTTACATCAGGTTCCGGCGATAAGGGTACACCATTTGTATATGTTCAAGGATATTTTGATAACTATACAGACTAATATTTAACAAAATCACTTTTTCGCGTAATTGAACTGTATTAAGCGGAAAGGTGATTTTTTATATTCTACATTTAAGTATGGGAGGAATGTTTAATGACAGTAGCACAGATTATTGTTGTTATTGTGGCATCTGCAGCTGCATTTGTCGGAATAATGCTTAGTATATATGTTAAAAAGCACAATAAGGATTTTGAAGAATTTAAGGTAGAGGACGATGTTCTTTATTTCTCAAAGGGACTCGGTGTGTTCAGAAAAACAAAGAGTGCAAAGAGAGAAGAAGTTTCTGAAGTTAAATTCGAAGTAAAGAGTAACAAGAGAAACAACTACGGTGTTGCATACATTATCAGATATAACGGATTAAAGCCTATCAAATGTACATTCTCAAGCTCAATGTACTACCAGCAGGATAAAATGGTAAACACATATGAGGATATGGTTGCGACTGTTGACATGGTAATGAGATATTTAAGACAGCACAAGTTTATCTGTAGAAGAATTGATTCCTGATTCTATAGAGATAAGATGAGAATTTTGATATAAAACTTTAACACGGAAATCTTACATGGATTTTAATGTGGGGTTTTATCATAAGAATCGGGTTTGGATTTTAATTCGGAAATCAGATACAGATTACAAATTAAATAAAAATTTTTAATACACGGGAGATTGTTATGCGTTTAGATAAATACCTAGCGGATATGGGGCTTGGTACACGTATTGAGCTGAAAAAAGCCATCAGAGGCGGAGTAGCTCAGATTAATGGTGTTGTGGAAAAGGACCCGGGAGCCTCGGTATCATCTGAGGATCATATACTTTGGTATGGTGACCCTTTAGCATATGAATCTTCCGTGTATTATATGTTAAACAAGCCTACGGGTACTGTTTCTGCCACAGAGGACAGAGTACATAAGACGGTTATAGATTTAATTTACGAATATGAGGAGTCAACTGATAATGCTCATGTAACCGTAAGAAAGGATTTATTTCCTGTAGGCCGTCTTGATATAGACACAGAAGGCTTGCTTATAATTACAAATGATGGAGATCTGGCACACAGGCTCTTATCTCCTAAGCATCATGTGAATAAAATGTATTTTGCCCGTCTCGATAATCCGGTTACTCAGGAAGATGTGGAATTATTTGCAAATGGCTTTAAGGTTGACGAAGAACTTACTGCAATGCCATCAAAGCTTGAAATCCTGAAAGATAATAAAGAAGCATTTATTACCATTCAGGAGGGCAAATTCCATCAGGTTAAGAGAATGTTTGCAGCGGTAGGCAAGGAAGTTCAGTATCTTAAAAGAATTTCCATGGGGCCGATAGTCCTTGATGATTCTCTTCATGTGGGAAAATGTAGAAGACTGACGGAAGAAGAAATTAATTTACTTAAGAACGTGTAAAAAATGCAAAGAACAACACAGCAAAAGGGTTGATTATGTCAGAATCAGAAAATAAAGAAACGGGTAAGCTTGGATTTGGTCTTATGAGACTTCAAAGAAAAGTATTTAGTACGGATATACCCCAGACAAAGAAAATGGCAAAGCAGCAGTTCTATACAAGTCTTGAACGTGCCGGAGCAGGCTATTTCGACCATTATTTACTACATTCTCTTATGGGATTTAATTACAACAGATATGAGAAGCTTGGAATCTGTTAACTGATTTATACTATTATGATATAATCAATTGAATTAAAAGTTCGTTTAACTTAGATAATAACCCTGTAAAGTATAACTTTGCAGGGTTATTATTAAAGATGGAGATTTTGAAAATATAATTGGTTACATGTTAAGAATAATTATATGTAAATGACTAAAATTATAAATTAAAAATATATTTTTAAAATAATATATTTTTAATTTATTTTGTATAAAAACATAATCAGGTAATTTTATGGAAGACATAACTTTAAACACATTAAAGAATGCAAAGAAAAGTATAGAGCAGTTCCTTTTATCGGAAGGTGTTGTATCTGATAATTACGAAGCATCATCGGAAGCAGCAATTATTTTGTGCGAGATTCATAACTGCAAAAAGACGGATATCGTATTTAATCCGGATGACATGCTCAGTGATGAAGAGAAAAGTCAGATAACAGACGTGCTCAGTAAAAGAAAAGAGAGAGTTCCGCTGCAGTATATATTTGGCCATGCACCATTTTACGGAAGAGAATTCAAGGTAACTCCTGACACACTTATTCCGAGATTTGATACTGAGGTACTGGTGGAAAATGCAGCAGAGGTAATTGAGGCGTATATAAAGGAAAGTCATTTCGATGATAATACTGGCAACAATTTCGATAAGGCCGCTAATGACAATGTTGATGACGATATTAACTGTGCCGATAACAACTTCAATAATACATCAATTAATATCTTAGATATGTGCACGGGTACAGGCTGTATTATAATTACACTGGCAAAAGAGCTTGAGGAAAACTTAAAAAAGCCAAAGAAATCTGATGATTGTGAAAAGCCCGGTAATGCAAATGAATCAGAACCGGCATCTAATATGCATTTCTTCGCCACAGACATTGATCCAAATACACTAAAAGTAGCTCATGAAAATGCAAAAAACCTCGGCGCTGATGTAACATTTATAGAAAGTGATATGTTTAAATCAGATTTCTTTAATAATAAAGAAAATGGGATAGACATTCTTGTATCAAATCCGCCATACATTACTGAAGAGGTAATAAATACTCTTGAGCCTGAAGTGAAAAATCACGAACCATTTAAGGCTTTATATGGTGGAGAGGACGGGTTATTTTTCTATAGAATCATTGCGCAGGAAGGGTATAATAGAATAAAAGAAAATGGTTGCATTATGTTTGAAGTGGGATATGACGAAGGCGACAGTGTATCTGACATTTTAAATGAATGCGGTTATGTAAATGTTGAGATTATAAAAGATCTTGCAGGGATGGACAGAGTAGTAAAAGCATATAAATCATCTCGTCATATAGAAGGAGAATAATATGGATATATATAGTAAATTATCGGATCTTGAACATAAATATGAAGATATTGTGCATGAGTTATCCCTGGAAGGGGCGGCAAATGATACAAAGAGATTTACAGAGCTTTGCAAAAGACAGGGCGAGCTGGAGCCTATAGTAAGCACATACAGTAAATACAAGCAGAACAAGGACCTGGAAGCTGAAAGTCTTGAAATTCTTTCGACTGAAAAGGATCCTGACATGATTGCTATGGCGAAGGAAGAACTTTCTACTGCAAGAGCAAACATGACAGAGCTTGAAAATGAGTTAAAAATTCTCCTTATACCAAAGGACCCTAACGACGATAAGAATATTATCGTTGAAATCAGAGCGGGAGCCGGTGGCGAGGAAGCTGCATTATTTGCCAACAGTCTTTACAGAATGTATTCCCATTTTGCTGAAAAAAAGGGATGGCAGACTGAACTTCTTTCATTTGACGATACGGGAATCGGTGGAATGAAGGAAGTTGAGTTTATGGTAAAGGGTAAGGGGGCTTATTCATTTTTAAAATATGAAAGTGGCGTTCACCGTGTACAGAGAGTTCCTGAAACTGAAACAGGCGGGCGTATCCACACTTCAACTGCAACAGTTGCAATTATGCCGGAAGCAGAACCTGAAGATGTAGTCCTCAATGAAAAGGATTACCGTATTGATGTTATGCGTGCCTCAGGAAATGGTGGACAGTGTGTAAATACAACTGACTCTGCGGTACGTCTTACACATTACCCAACAGGTATTGTAATTTATTCTCAGACTGAGAAATCACAGATACAGAACAAGGCAAAGGCATTTGCTCTTCTCTATGCAAAGTTAAATGCTCTTGCAATTGCTGAGGCTCATGAAAAGGAAGCCAGCGAGAGAAAGTCACAGGTTGGTACAGGCGACAGATCCGAAAAAATCAGAACATATAATTTTCCACAGGGACGAGTTACAGATCACAGAATTAAACTGACTCTTTACAAAATAGATCAGGTTATGGACGGCGATCTTGACGAAATTATCAATGCCTTAATAGCTGATGATAGGGCAAAGAAACTTGCAAGCAGTGAAAATGAATAATGGCTGAGTAATAAGATTTCATTCATTGAAACCGGAAACATTATTAACACAGGCAATATTGCGAATAAAAGATTTATTTTGTGAAAATGTCCATATAATGTATAATAAAAAAGATTTTATTATCATTTATTTTTAATTAAAGGTACATTTACACTTAAAGTTTAGGAGGATAAATGAGCACAGTTATAAATGCAGCACTCATCGGAGCAGGTACTGTAGGTGGCGGTCTTTACAGACTTCAGGAAACAATGAGTGAAGAAATAGAAAAGAGAGTTGGCGCTAAGCTCAACATTAAGAAAGTACTTGTAAGAGATGCAAGCAAGAAGAGAGAGGGTATCGACCCATCAGTTATGACAACTGACTGGAATGAGATTATAAACGACCATGAAATTCAGATTGTTATCGAGCTTATGGGTGGAACAACTCTTGCAAGAGAGAGAATCTTAGAAGCTTTAGAGGCAGGTAAGAACGTAGTAACAGCTAACAAGGATTTAATTGCTGAGCACGGTGAAGAAATCTTTGAAAAGGCTCAGGAAAAGGGATTAGACGTTCAGTTTGAAGCTGCTGTTGCAGGTGCAATTCCTATTATCCGTCCTATCATGCAGAATATGGATGGTGACAACATTACAGAAGTAATGGGTATTGTAAATGGAACAACTAACTACATCTTAACAAAGATGAGCGAAGAGGGCTTAAGCTACGAAAAGGCACTTGCAGATGCCACAGAGTTAGGTTATGCAGAGGCTGATCCTACAGCTGATGTTGAAGGTATTGATGCTGCAAGAAAGGTAGCAATCATTTCACAGCTTATCTTCCATACAAATGTAACTCTTGATGATGTTTACAAAGAAGGTATCAGCAAGATTACAAGCGATGATATCAGCTATGCTAAGGATTTCGGTTATGTTATCAAGCTTGTTGGCACATCTAAGATGACAGATGGCAAGATTGAAGCGAGAGTTCATCCACTACTTATTGACGAGAAGCACCCACTTGCAAGCGTTCGTGATTCATTTAACGCTGTATATGTATTAGGTGATGCTCTTGATGCTGCAATGTTCATGGGCAGAGGCGCAGGTGACCTTCCTACAGCAAGTGCAGTTCTTGGTGATGTTCTTGATGTAATGAGAAATATCATGAATAACTGTACAAACAGAGTACCTGTAGATTACTACAACAATTATGAAATTATGCCTATCGACAATGTTGAAAGCAAGTTCTTCCTTAAGACAGTTGTTGATGACAAGCCTGGTGTTCTTGCTCTTATTGCAGGAGATATGGCTGAAAATGGTGTAAGTGTTAAGAAGGTAGTTCAGAAGAATGCAAGAGACGGTGTAGCAGATCTTGTATTCATCACTGACACAGTTGAAGAAAATAAATTTATGGCATCAGTTAAGGCTATTAAAGAGCTTGATTCAGTTAAGGAAATTTCAAGTATTATCAGAGTTAAGTAAATAAATTTTTAAACATTATAGGTGTGTAATACATACCTATAATGTTTTTGTTTAATATATTTAAAATTTTTACTGATTGTAAAAGCTTAGATTAATGTTTTACTGACCGCCTTAAGAGATTATTATTTAGCGGTTTTTAATGTTTTGTTTGTAATTTTGTATGTTCTGTTAAAAATGTGATAAAACATACAAAAGAATATTGCAGTCTGAGATTGCATGGAAAGAGTAGGTATATTTTGGGTAAATTTTATGTGGTAAAAAATGGCAAAAAGCCCGGAATATATAATACCTGGGAAGAGTGTAAATCTCAGGTATACGGATATCCCGGAGCGATTTACAAAAGTTTTAAGACGCTTGATGAAGCCAATGAATATATGGGTAAATCAGACGATTATGAGGAAATCAATGGAAATCATAATGAGTCAGTAGAAATAGATAATAAGACACCTGTTGCATTTGTGGACGGTTCCTACAATATAAAAACAAATGTGTATAGCTATGGCGGATATATAAGTGTAAACGGTAAGAAGACAATATTTTCCGGCAGCGGTTCAGAGCCTGAATATGCAGACATGAGAAATGTCGCAGGTGAAATAAAGGGTTCCATGGCGGCAATTGACATGGCCATTGATATGGGATTAGACACACTGGTTGTTTATTTTGACTATATGGGAATTAAATCATGGGCAACAGGTGACTGGAAAACAAATAAGCCGGGAACTAAAAAATATAAAGAGTTTATAGATAAGGCATCTAAAAAAATAAATATCATATTTAAAAAGGTGCGTGCCCATACCGGCGTGGATGGAAATGAAGAGGCAGATATACTCGCTAAAAAAGCTGCTGGAATATTATAAAATTTATTCAATGTAATAAAGATATTAGTTAAAGATCATAATTTAAAATTAAAATATTTAAAATGTAATATTTGCAAATGAAGTAATGAAAATTATTGTGAACAAATTATGACATCTATCAAAAATTACGAAGAATATTAATAATAATGGC